>ERZ779851.1997-NODE-1997-length-16574-cov-27.109571_pt1 | contig 16574 bp, 12 predicted proteins | sample MGYA00511094_ERZ779851 | MGnify/ENA primary metagenome ERZ779851 (study PRJEB29588, sample SAMEA2155512) | human gut metagenome | biome: human gut; feature: human-associated habitat; material: faeces | place: Denmark | collected 2008/2010 ...
TCGTTGAGTACGCAGGCGCGCAGGTGTAAGGAGGCAAAGCGATGAAACAGTTTGGAAAAATACTCAAATTCGAGCTTAAAGGCTATCTTAAAAACAAAGTCTTTACAGGCGTCACGATATTTCTTGTAGTTGCAATCGCTGTCGCTATGTTTATTCCAAATATTATATCGGCGTTCAAGTCCGGGACAACCCCGTCAAAGGATCTTCCCGTAATGCTTGTGTACGCCGAGGACGAAACCCTTTCTAAAACCGTAAAGGAATATTTTACGCAAGCCTTTACTGGGTATAACGTAAAGGTTGCGGACGGAACACTTGACGATATAAAATCGCAAATTACAAGCGGCAGCGTCGAGTGCGCTTTTGTTCTGAACAGCCCGTCGTCTTACACTTATTATGTAAACAATCTCAATATGAGGGATTCCAATCAGGCTGTTGCGAACACGGTATTGCAAGAGGTTTACAGAGTGAACGCGATGATACAAAGCGGGCTGTCCCCCGAACAGGCGAAAGATATTATGTCGGTGGTTATCGAAAGCGACACGACGACACTCGGTGTTGACCAGATAAAAAATTATTTCTACACCTACATAATGATATTTGCATTATATATGGTGATTATGCTTTACGGGCAGCTTGTTGCGACCAACGTGGCAAGTGAAAAGAGCTCTCGCGCTATGGAAGTTCTGATTACGAGCGCAAAGCCGACAAGTATGATGTTCGGAAAGGTTTTTGCGTCCTGTATCGTAGGCTTTACCCAACTTGTGCTTGTGTTCGGGTCGGCATTGCTGTTTTATAATATCAACAAAGCGCAGTTGCAGAATCCGGTAATCGCTTCGATATTCGATATGCCAATAAGCCTGTTTATTTATATGCTCGTGTTCTTTGTTCTCGGCTTTTTGATTTACGCTTTCCTTTACGGCGCAATCGGCTCAACCGCGTCAAAGCTTGAAGATATAAGCACTATGGTGCTGCCTGTCACCTTCCTTTTCATTATTGCTTTTATGGTTGTTCTGTTCTCGATGATCGGCGGCAACGTAAACTCCATGTTGATGAAGGTATTCTCGTATATTCCGTTCACTTCGCCAATGGCTATGTTTACGAGAATCTGTATGAGTACGGTTGCCTGGTATGAAATTTTTATTTCTATTATCATCTTAATCGGATCTACCGTCGGTATCGGCGTTCTGTCGGCTAAAATCTACCGTGTAGGCGTTCTTCTCTACGGCACACCACCGAAGTTTACAAAAATTATGAAGGAGGTTTTTAAGAAATAATATGGATAATAAAGCAAAACAAGGCGGGCTTGGCATCGTATCCGTTCTGACGATTATCTTTATTGTGCTGAAGCTGTTGGGAGTTATCCAGTGGAGTTGGATATGGGTGCTTTCGCCCATATGGATTTCCGCAGTGATTGTGGTCGCTGTGTTTTCTGTCATTCTGATTGGCGGAAGGATTAAAAAGGGGAATTGGTAACTTTCCACGCCCAAAGCCGAACACCGCTCCACGCACCTGTTTTCGTGACTGAAAGCAGGTGCTTTTTTGTTTCCGAACGGCGGCATTTTCCAAATAGGTGATATACGGTATCTTGAGCCAATGCGTCCATCCTGAATGCGCAAGGGGCGTCATAATAACACCCAACTCCGTGTTGGCGGCATGAATCGTTTGCCCGTCGCCGACATAGATGCCGATGTGACCGTCCATCCATAAGGCGATGCCGGGGATGTCGGGCATTGTATCAATCGTGCCCTTTTCAGTCGCCATGTCGAGCATGGGGTCGGAACCGGTATCCCGAACACCGTTGGAGCGGTATTCAATCTGTCCGGTGTCACAATTAAACCATGCGTAGCCTTTTATAAGCCCGATGCAGTCGGCAGTCCTTCCACCGAGCCAATGTGTTCGGATATATTCCTCCTTGCCGCCGACCTCGTCGGGGTACTGAGAGACCTTGCCGTTCAGCACAGCTTCGGTCAGCACATCGCCGTAGGTTCCCCATACATAGCCCCACTTCTTTGCGTGAGCCTGCTTTGCCCATTCAACAAGGTCGTGGGCGTTCTTGGTGTCGGGTTCGGTGAAGCCGGAGGTGTTGATGGCCTTAGCTCGGATGGCGGTCATGACCTTTGTAAAGTCCTCGGCATTGAGTGTAGTACCGAAGGCGGTATTGACAGCGATGATGAGCTGCTTATCGGTTTGTTCTTCTGCGAAGCACCCGAGCAGCTTGGAAACAAAATCTGTTTGTTCGGCATAGTCGGAAAGCGCCAGCACATACAGCACCTGCGCTTCCTTTGCCTTTTCTGCCGTAAATCCTGCGGCTTTCATTTCATCCTCGATGGCGTACATGGTATTCTCCACCGCCTGCAGTTTTGCCTTTTCTTCGGCGGAGAGGTTTTCTACCACCAAGGTCTGAAGGCGGTCGGTGTCGATCTCGATGTCACCGTTGAACAAAGATATAACGGCAGCCACCGGCATGATGATGATAATGATCACACCGAGGACGATGCCGAGAACGGTGCGCCGCAGCTTTTTATCGGTGAGAACGGCGACGGCAATTTTCTTGAGTGCAGCGGCTACCGTGGCGCTCATTATCTACCTCCCGATTTGCCGAACAGTGGGGCCTTGTATTCGGGAGCTATGACTTGCAGGAGATACCGTTCGTTACCGCACCGATAGAGGCAAGTACCTCTTTCGGGATATTTGATGAGCTCAAACTCGCTCGGCTCGACCTGCAGGGCATCCATATATTCCTTCGGGTTGATCTGACCTGCGTTGAACAAAAACTGGTGTGTCGGGATGGAAAACAGCGGCTTTGTGAATTCCCTGATAGACGGAATCAGAAAATCCTCGATATTCTGACTTGCCAGAATCACCGAGGAGTCTTTCTTGCGCACACGCTTCATACAGTTGCGCAGATATTCGATTGTAGTCATGTTCGAGAGGAAGAGATACAGCTCGTCCACCGATGTCGCCGTATTTCCTTTGCCCAATAGCTCGTTACTCATAAAGGAGAGAATATTGAACAACATACAATCCTTGAGTCGCCGGTTGGTATCCATAAGACCTTTTACGCCGAATACGAGAAAGTTGGAGTCGGTAATGTTGGTGTGTCCGTTGAAATATTTGCTTTCCGAGCCAACGCACATACTGTGGATTCCGAGACAGACCTCCTGCAGCGTTTCTTCGGTGTAGAGGTATTTTCGCTGCTTGTCGTAGGTCATAAATTCTTCATCGCAGAGATTGTAAAAATCCTGCATGACGGGAAAATCCGAGGTCTTCTTTACACTGTAGTCCGTGCTGTCGGTGATACCGAATCGGGCGTACAGCTTGGAGAGCAGAATCTCAATGGTGTCGATCTGCGCATCGGTAAAACCCTTGTAGCTGCGGAAAAAGTCTTTCAAAAAGGCAATGTGCTGACTGAGCCTTGTGACCTTTTTAAAGGCTTCGGGTGTGTTGGCGTCGATATCCTCAACGCTGTCCGTCCATGCCTTCGGCTCTAACGGATTGATGGTGTATTCTCCCGACACAAAGTCGATATAACAGCCGCCGAGCGCGTCGCATAAGGTTTCGTATTCGCTTTCGGGATCAAGACAAATAATGCGCTTTCCCGATTCACGGATGTTGGTCAAAATAAGCTTCAAAAGATAGCTTTTTCCCTGACCGCTGTTGCCCAAAATAAGGGCGTTGGAATTGGTCTTGTCCTCGACTCTGCGGTCGAAGTCTACAAGGATATTTGTTACGTACTTATCTCTGCCGATATATGCGCCCTGCGGATCGGTCTTGCCGGAAAAGTTGAATGGGTAAAGATTTGCAACACTTGACGCAGGAAGCACACGCTCGTACTGTGCGCCGAACTGGTTGGAGACTGTCGGCACGGCAGAGAGAAATTCCTCTTTTTGCCGTAGCGTTAATCGGTCAACGGAGATTTTGGAACGCGTCAACTCCATGGCAATGTCCGATTGCAATTCCTTGAGCTTTTCCATGCTTTTTGCTTTCAGCTCGATAAACACCGAGCAGTGGAGGAGCGGCTCTTTGTTTTTGCGGAGGTTTGCGAGAAGTTCAATTACATCCTGCAAATTGCCCTCCGCCTCAATGCTTTCGCTGACATCGTTGCCGCCACTTTTGAGCCGGTTGCGGCGTGTGGCATTTTGAATGATTTTACGCTGTTCCATAGATTCCACAAGCCTGTGATAGATGCGGAGCGTCACGCCGTTGCGGTCGGCAAGCTGCGAGAGAATGGCCTGTTCCTCAGTGGACGGCGGATATTCCCGCACCGCCCACACGCTGCGGTAGCTGTCGCCGACAATATAATGGTCGGATAAAAATTTGACCGTGCCGGGAAGGATCATATCGAAGAAGTCCTTGGTGCGGATTTCCTCTGCCTGTTCCGGCGTGAGAATTTTCGGTTTTCTTTTGAGCATAGTTTTTCTATTCTGCCGTTATTCTTCGGCTATGATCAGCAGCCTGCCGTCCTTGCCCGAACCGTAGCAGGTGGAGAGGATGAGGTGCCTGCCGTCCTCGCAGGTTGTGCGGTCATACCATGGGTCTGCGGTATTGGTTCTCCGCACCTCGGTCACGGTAAACAGAAACACACCGTCGGCTGTTTCCAGCCTTACCGTGCGGTGTGAATTCAGAAAATCCGTATTCAGATATTTCTTCAAATCGGAGAACATCGTGCCGTTTTTCATGTTGTGACCGTAAATGATGAGGTTGCCGCCGACCGTGCTGCACCGTCCGTCAAGAAACGGCACTCCGCTTTGACTGTACTGCCCGTAAAAGCTGCGGCGGAGGTATTTCTGCGGTTCACTCGGAGTATACATGACGGGATAGCTGATGCTTGTGCCGTCAATACTCAGCCACCCGATACAGTCGCCGTTTACGGCAATGAGCGCAGGAATATTGTGTTCTGTGGCAGACTGTTCGGTCGGCTCTGCGCTCGTTTCTGTTTCTGTGTCCGTTACGGATTCTGCCGGAGCTTCGGTCATCGGCAGTTTGGCAATTTCTGCGACGGAGGCGAAGTCCTTTTTTTCTTTCTGCCGTTCTTTCAGTTCGGAATGGATTTTCACGCCTGACAGCACGGCTGCCGCCGACAGCAGAAGACAAAAAAATATGAGGGCGGGCTTATTCCTCGTCCTCATCATCCGTACCCTCGTAAAACTGTTCGCCGTCAATGTCGGGCATGGCCTCGCCCTGCATACTCGCTTCAAAGTATAACGCCATAATGTGCTTGATCTCCGGTTTTTTCAGCCTGTGTACCTCAAAGCCCTCGCCGGCGATCTTACTTTCGATGCGGTTGGCTGTTTCAAAAACCTGCTTTTCCTTTTGGCTTTTCAGCCGTGCCACAAAGAAAAACTGCCACGCCGTCGCCATTTCCGTCTGAATGTTGTCGAGGAAATCGATGTCCTTTTTGATGAGCTTTTTGACCCTGCCGGTTTCCTCGGTTTTGAGGCGTTCGGCAAATAGGCTTTGTTGTCGTCAAAGCATTCCGAGGAGTCGGTGCAGACGATCTCGATGTCGGGCAATGCCGACAGCACCATCATCAGATGGCGTATCTTGATTTCGATATTGGTGTGGGACAGCACCGAGATATTGGTGGGCGATACAAGGTAGAAGAGCAGCTCGCCCTTAGTCGTTGTAAGGTCGTATTTTGTAAAGGTTTTAATCCCTAAAAGCTCCTGCACCGAGCGGCCTTTTTCTTTTTCTGCTGTTTCATTGTCATCATCTCCATTCGTAATACTGTTGTGTGGATATAAAGTACCGCACGGCATATTTCATAAAATCCAGCACCGTGGTGTCATCCATGCGGATGGTTAAAAATCCGTAGCAAAGCACCGCCGCTGCCGGAAGAAATATGCGGAACTGCACCAGCGCCAGCACCGACAGCAGGGCGGCTACGGCAAGGATAACAAAGTCCCGCAAGCTCCAAAGCCACAGGTTGTCCGTGGCCTTGAGGTTCTGCGGATAGATATATTGCGTCATTGGGTCATTCCTCCGATTTCTATGCCGCCGACATCCTCGCAAAACTCCTGCGGCGTCCGACCGTGTCCCTGCATGAGCTTTTCCGCGATCATGTCCTTGATAAGCTGCGATTCGTTTTCTGTCGGCTCATAGTCAAAATACGAGGAGCCGCTGTCGCGGCTGATCTCGCATTCGATACGCAGGGTGTCGGCAAAGGGGTTGTATTTGGCGTACATATTCAGCCAAGTGCCGTCCTCCGAGGCGGTGTTGATCCCGAACTTTTTGTCCACATCGAACCATGTTTCGATATATGCCGTAATTTCCTGCCCGATATCGCAGTCAACCTCCATATCCGAGTCAACGGCAATATCTGTGCGTTCCAATTCATTGTTTTCTTTCATGCAATGCCTCCGTTATTTGCCTGCGGCCTTTGCCACACTGCGGGTCAGGTTGACTGCCGTAGTGGTGGCGTGTACCACGCTCATCATGTTGACTCTCACCGAACTGTCAAGGCCAAACTGCTGCGCAATTCTCGGTACTTCATTGGCGGCCAGCATAATGCCAAGCCCCAACAGCATATTGTTCGGGAATGTCATTAGTCCAAGGAACAACAAGGTTGTCTGCATAAATGCCGTAAGGCAGATCGCTATAACCTGCTTGCACCATTGATTGAAGCCGTCCGCATAGCCACGGGGAACGCTGAACATATACAGCGAACCGACCGCTATTTGAATGAGCAGAATGCCGCCACGCTTGATATTGGCGAAAAACATCTTGATTACGCAGTAAGCAAAGGCGATCATGCACAGCAAATTCAAAAGACCGTAGGTTGCCGAGACCGCCGACGAGAACATTCCGGCGAGGGCGGCAAGCCCTGCGTCGGCAAGGCTTTCGTTGATCCCGCCGGAGGCGATCCCGACCAAATCATGCGAAAAGATGTTTTGCAGGCTGATGCAGAACTTGTATAATTCTATCGGCACTATGCCGATGAGGGAGCAGGCAAAGAAGCCCTTTAGAATATTGAGCGCGGTGGTCTTGATGTTCGCCCTGCCGCACTGGTATTCTATCGCCACATCGAATATGGCTACAACCGTTCCCGCGACGAACAAGCCCCAGCCGAACAGCGTGAACAGCTTCACGGTAGACGAAGCCAACCAACAGCTTTTTTCATAGATAAAATAACTGCTTGTGACTCTTTGGCGAACATGATAGAATTTGTGCAGAATCTTTGTTTTCTCAGGAAAACAAAGACCTTTGACCTCGATAAAAAAGAAGATCAAAAAAGTACAATAAAATATAAAATTCTGTACAATTTTTCGCGTTTGCTGCGTTGTATGTTATAGAAGTATTAATGAAAGTAGGTGATATAGAAGAAAAGGGAATACCCAATCTCGACAGAAAGAGCTTATGCATAAAAGCGATCACCATGGTGTTCAACTGAAACGAAAGGAGAAAGCAAATGACTTCCAAAGTGAAAATAATGTCGGTTATACTTGTTTTTGCTCTATTAGTTGGCGTACTTCCTCCGCGTATTATGGCAATTCAGAATTCAAATTCGGCAGAACAAAACGAAGAAAAAATCGGAAAAGAATTTTACGGAAAAGATTATATTGACGCTGAGACAACATTAATAACAGGCGAAGATAAAAGTCTCAGGAAAGAAAACGAAAAGCACTTTCGGCATAAAGACGGCTCCTATTCTGCCGTACTGTATGCTGCACCCGTCCATTACAAAGACAGCTTCGGAAATTGGCAGGATGTCGATAACAGTCTCGTTATGAAATCCGATGAAAGCGGAAATGCTGTATATTCACCGACGGCTTCAGGGAACAATATTCAGATCCCGCGAACATTTTCCGACGGGCAGACAATGCTTGTTGAGAAAGACGGATATAAAATTGAGCTTGGAATCATGACGGATCGCTCAATCGAAGATATGCAACCGGGAATTATCGCTTCCCCTGAAATCCCGATAGGCGAAAATCCTGATGCAAACAGCTCTATTAATGCAAATGACATATTGTCGGCACTGCCGTCAGAGGACAGCATTGCCGATATTCAAGGTGTTGTCCGCGAAGAAGAAAGCAACGCATTTAACAGCCTAAGCGCTTCAACGCCGTTGTCGGCAGAAGAAGCAAATGCGAGAACGGTGAATGCGGATACACACGATTCCACGATCAGCTATTCTGATTTGTTTAACGGTGACAATTTAGAGTATACCGTATCATCTGACAGAATCAAGGAAAGCATTATTGTCCAATCACAAAAGGACAAGTATATTTATGCGTTTTCATTGATGTACGACGGCTTGAATCCGGTTTCGAATGATGATGGGTCGATTTCTTTCTTCGGCGACAATGAAGAGACACCGGTATTCAAACTGGCAGCTCCGTATATGTACGATGCCGCTGATGAAATAAGCGAAGATGTTGAAATGTTTCTTTACGATTCGATGCTGTTTCTTGTTGCAGATGAAGAGTGGATAAACGATGAGGAGAGAGTCTTTCCGATTACAATTGACCCAACCGTAGTGTTGGGATCATCATCGTTTAAGGATACATATGTGAGCTCGGCGGCACCGCTGTTGAATTATTCCGACAAAGGAATATTGAGAGCCGGCTCGGGCGGCTTGCTGTTCCATTTCAGAGCATATATGAAGTTTGACCTACCTTTGCTGCCGGTTGGGAGCGTCGTGTCAAATGCGACACTGTCTATTTGGCAGAGTTCGGGTGTTGTGCAGGATCAATCCAGGTTTTGCGTTTATGATCTGACAGGAAAGGGCAGTTGGGATGCCGACAAAATAACATGGAGAAACCAAATCGTTAATAAAGACCTCGATGGATATACAAGAGATAAGTATAGCATAGTCGACTGTGTTGTTCCGAATGAAACCGAAGGGTATAATTATCTGTTCAATCTGACTCGGGTTGTCAGAGGATGGTATGAAAACGGTAATAATAACGGGATAATGTTTGCCTACAACTTTGAGGAGCTTGCACATGCTACCTATTTTTGCTCCGCTCAAGCATCGAGCGGCAGGCCGTCATTGATCGTTAACTATAATCACAATGTGGGCCTCGAAGACTACTGGTCTTATCAAACGGCAGATCTCGGGCGGTCAGGAGAGGTCAGCATAAATAACTATAGCGGCGGAGTTACTTATCTACACTCCGATATTGCTATGACAGGCAATCGACTGCCTATATCGGTGTCACACATTTATAACAGCGAAGGAAGCTCGGCTTTTAACTCAGTATATCCTAATATGAACCTGGGCGGTAACTATCACTTAAACATTCAGGAGCTGCTGCTTCCGATTTCTGCTTCTGATTCTCTTTACGGCAAGGGTTATCGTTATAAGCTCTATGACAGCGACGGCACGGTGCATTTATTTAACATACACACAAATTCTGCTGCGAATAGTGAATTTGTGGCTCATGAATACGATGAAACCGCCGTTGTAACTCAAAGTGGCTCTTCATACATATTGACTGACTCGCAGGGGAACAAAAAGCATTATAATTCCTCAGGCCAGTTGTATAAAATAGAAGATAGAAACCACAACATCCAAACGATTGAAATCACAGACGGAAGGATTACCAAAGTTACGGATCCGGCAAATCGAGCGGTTATATTGAATTATTCCGGGAATCTGTTGACTTCCATAACCGATCCCTCCGGCAGGGCTGTAACATATGCTTATACCGGCTCCGGCAGCAATTCTAAATTGACCCGAATAACCTATCCCGGCGGTAAAACTACCGTGCTTGAATATTTCTCTGATTGCTATCTTAAAAAAGTGACTGCCGTTGACGGAAGTTCGGTTGCGTTAACATATTATCAATCGCACGGCTGCGGCAAGCGTACAGAGCGTTTCTATAAATACAATAAATCCGGGGCAGAAACCGATTGCTTGTATTTTGTATATGCGCCGATCGTGGAGGATTGGACTTCATCGGGCAGTACACGGGTTACAAATAAAGACGGTGACTATGTTAACTTTGGGTTCGATACATATGGCAGAGCAGTGAGTGTGACCGATCAGGATAACAGGTCATTTTTCACGAGTTACGGCTCGTCTGTTTCCGCAGAAAATATCAATACCTTTAATGATGTTTTGGCTGTATCAGAAATGCAGTCAATTGCAACAAATTTTGTGTGGAACAGCGGCTTTGAATACGGCGTATCCGGATGGACCGGGGCGGACGGAGTTATCAGCGACGAGATTTATTCTGCAGGCTTTAAATCTGCCTGCCTTGCAAATGGGCATTGGAGCATTGAGCAAAATATAAAAGACCTGATCATCGGAAAAACATATATACTGTCTGCGGATATATACATCCCCGAAAGAAAGCAAGACTCATATTTAAATGTATCCTTTTCGAATGAACGCTTGCTTTCGATCCAAAGTACGGAGGGATGGGAACGCATTTCTGTTCCGATGACGTCTATAAGCAGAGACTATGTTGAGTACTTGGAGTTTTCCATAACCGGTTCAGGAAACGGGTTCGTCGCATATGTCGATAATGTTGCGCTTGAGAACGGAGAAGGCACGACAGCTTACAATCTTGTTGAGAACGCTGATTTTATGAATTATAGTGATTCAACCAGTCATTGCGTCGGAGCCGACGCATCACGCTGGAGCGAGTTCGGATATGGGATTACGCGTAATTACAATAGTAATTCAAACACCATTTTGATGAACGGCGATATGATTAGTGACCGTGTCCTTACGCAAAGTGTAAGCGTCAATGCCGAAGCGGGAGAAACAGTTATTATAGGCGGCACTGCTGCGGCGAGAGCGATGAGCAGCAACTTCGACGGCGTTAACACATTCGGCATCCGTGCCGTGCTCTATAAAGACAGTGATACGGTCGACGAGACGCTGTATATTCCGTTTGATCCTTTAGTGGATGGAGGCATGCAAACCGTAGCGCGCTGCTATAAGCTGAAGAATCCATGTCACCATATTGTATATTCGTTTGTATACGAAAAGAATATAAACGAGATGGCGCTTAAAAACGCTTTCATCTATGTTGACGGGTTCGGTGAGCATTATGGATATAACGACATCGGCCTCGTGAGCGACAAATATAACGATGAAGGCACCGCATATGAATACTCATATGAAAACAACAATGTTTCTTTGGTTTCCAGAACGGTCAGCGGAATCGAAGAAACTGTTGCGGAGAACACCTATGACGCAAACGGCAATCAGACCGAAACGGTCAACAACGACGGCACAAGCATCACAACAACATATGCCGGCGGGTTGCCGATATCAAAGACTGTCTCAGGCTCCGGTGATGAGACATACACAGAGCAGTTCAGCTACTATCCCGGCGGGAACTATCTTGCGACCTATACGGATTATTCCGGCGGAGTAACGCAGTTCTTCTATGATAATAACACCGAAGTTACCGCTCCGATCCTCAAAGGTCTGTTAACTAAGATCATTGATGCAAACGGCAATGTAAAAACATTCGCTTATGACCCGAATACGGATGAAATGATCTCTGCGTCCGGCACGGTCAGCGTCAGCGAGAACGCAGTTACCGTACTGTCGTATCAGGGTGGCAATGTCAGCTCGGTGGTTCGCGGAGGCACGACATATTCTTACAGCTATGATGGCAATAATAATGTCACTCGGACTAAGGTCGGTGCAAACACGCTCTCTCAGCTTTCATATAATGATCGTGGATTGCTGACAAGTCAGACATACGGCAACGGTGCGGTATATACGCCGACGTTTGACAGCCGCAGGAGGCTTGTTTCGGAGAAGTGGGGCGACACTCAGACCGCCGAATATTCTTATGATGTCAAAGACAGAGTGATGACGTCAAAGGATCTGATAACGGATGTTTCATATCGTTATCAGTATGCGTTCTATGACCTGCCGCACAGAATTACGGGCAGCGACGGTTCGGATACGGTTTATCGTTATGACCGCTCAGGCATGATGACCGAATTCACATTCTCAAAAAATGCCGGTACGCTTTACAACAGCAAATATCGGTATAATTCCAAGGGGAACCCGGAGGATATTGAGATACCGACATTTAATAACGCCTTGCTGCACTACAATTATGATGAGCTGGGCAGGGTTACCGGATTCTCAAACGGAAAGACGATAACCGAAGTCGAGTATACCGGCGCAGACGTTTCGGGCTATATGATATCCAATACCGACGGCCAATCGCTTTATCAGCTTTCTTACACAAGAGACGCTAACGGCAATATCACCGGCGTTATTGACCCGAATTATGATTTCCTCTCGGCTGAGTATGAATACGACGGCCTGGACAGACTTATAAAAGCCGAGCAAAAAAATAAGCTGCTATCATTTGACACAATGGATGAAATCGTGTATAATTATAATAGCAGCGGCAATATAATGTCTGTTAAACTCAATGGCGAAGCAGTGCATACATACACTTACGGCAATGTGTCATGGCCGGATCAGCTGACAGCTTTTGACGGCAAATCAATAACATACGACGCTTCGGGCAACCCGCTTTCCTATGGAGCCGAAGCCTTTACATGGCGTAACGGCACGCAGCTTGCAAGCTACTCTGCGGACGGATCATACACATATACTTATCAGTATGACGCCAACGGTAACAGGGTAAAGAAGGTTTGCAGCCCGAGCGACAACAGGCATTGCCCCACGGACTATGTATATGCAAACGGCTTGCTTATCAGCGAAAAAACTGATTTGGACTCTGAGATCCGCTACGCATATGACGCCGATAGCGAGCCTATAGGTCTTTACTACGAAGGAGACTATTTCTATTTTGTCAAAAACGTCTGCGGAGATGTAATTGCCATAGTCGATTCAACCGGCCGCGTTAAGGGCGAGTATCTGTATGACCCCTACGGCAACCTGCTTGACATTGAGGGCTGGGTCGCTCATCTCAATCCGTTCCGATATCGCGGATATTATTATGATAAAGAGAGCGGATTGTATTATGTGGGTTCTCGCTATTATAACCCCGAATGGGGCAGGTTCATAAGCCCGGATTCGCTGTTTATTGCCGGAGACCTTGTTTCCGGCAGCAATATGTATGCATATTGCGATAATAACCCCATTATGCATACCGATTCTCAGGGCACGGCGGCAAGCGGGAATAAGGCGGATCAGATCGCGGACAGTGTCAGAAAAACCAGCAAGGTCATTTCCATTGCTCTCTGGCCCGCGACAGGTCTGTTCTTCTTGGGCGCTAACCGAGTTGTGCTGCCGGCGGTTAAGAACTATTTAAGCAAAGACAACCCTGCGGCGAAAGATGATTTCGCTCAAACAGACTTTATGCAGAATTACGGCATTCCGGCGCTCAGTAATATGTCAAAGGCTGCGCTGCCGATCTTCGGCGGCGATAGGACTCACGGGGTGCCGTCGGGCTTGCGGCACATTATGCCGGTCGATATGCGTCGCGGAGCCGTATGGGCTGCGTACTTCTTAGGGTTTGAAAGCTCAAAATATTCGTGGAATCGCTTCGGCCTCTTCCCGTTTGAGAATTACACAACGGTTGAGGGCAAGTATATGTGGCAGCAGGAGGTCGGCTACTCCTGGTGGTATGACTATTTCTTCAGTCTCGGCGGCCCGATCAAAAGGCTGATGCTGAAATTTGACACCTCAGGCAACGGGAATTCCTCCCCTGTCTACTATGTCATCTGGTGCTGGAAGGCGGATTATTGGAATCTCGGTGCAGGCGCTGAGATAGGTATTTATTCAACCGATGTTGCGAGCAACGCAAGCGCTAACTTCTATGAGATCGACCCGCAGCTCACGGTGCATACCAGGATGAAGATAGACTATACCTTCTATCAGAGCACCTCCGCCCTGCCGACGGTCAAAATGACGTTGAATGACTTCCACCAGACCAATTGGTGGGTCACCTCGTTCACGCCCTCCGTTCAGCTGCCGGATATAAATCGTCTTGATGTCGAGCTGAATGTGCGTTTTACCGGCGATAATTATTACCCGCTGATGAAGGCGTTTCGGGATGAATATAATAAACCACATATTATTGTTGATGAAAATGGAAATGAAGTCGTTTCAGATTGGTCATACGTTGGAGAGTTGGCAACAGCTACAAAGGTACGGCCAATAGGCCACTCAGCCCATGTTTGCGGAAAGAAGCCTGAATCCTGCACCTGCGTCTGCCCGCTCGGAGACAACAATTGTTCATGGCCTTGCAGCTACTATTCTGTAAAGTGTACCGACAACTGTGCCCATATTAACGAACCGGAAAACGGCTTCCAGTTCAAAATAACATATTAATGAGGAGGTCAATTATGAAAATAACGAAGAAACTAATAAGCGTTATTATGGCTTTACTGTTCGCCCTTGCGCCTCTAAGCTCTGTATTCGCCATTAAAATCCCATGGCTGACGACCTATCCGAGCGAAAAGGAGATTGCCGAAACTCTCGGAGCTTTTATCAAAGCAAGAGATGTAGACAGTATAGTCGATATGTTTAGCCAAAGAATTAAAGGCGAATTAGCAGACCTAGATAAGCAAGTTAAAAAACTCCTTGATGAGATTGACTGTGATATCAAAGAATATAGTTGGCGAGGTCACGGCGATACGGCTGAAAGAAACAATGGGCACTATCTCAAAACAACAAGTATCATAATTGATATTCCAGCAGATGGGAAAGTATATTCAATACTTGCAACATATGTTCAAGCGTATACCAACGATGAAAGTCGAGTAGGTTTGCATCATTTGGCACTCGATTTGAGAACTCCGGATGGAACTTTGATTGATTATTTTACTAATATCCAACTTCCGGGTAAGGCGACACTCAATTATAAGGATACATTCCAGTGCAGTGTGACAAAGTACTCGTGGCGAGACATACACTCACAGATCGGGTATAATAAGCTCGTCATAACCTCCTCCGACGAATCGGTTGCAAAGGTTGATAGCGACGGCATTGTAACGGCTACGGGTCGTGGCTCGGCTCGTGTTACCGTCACCTATATCAATGAGACAACCGGTAAAGAGCTTGAGTATCTTTATGATGTCACCGTTACCTTTACCCGCTGGCAGTGGATCATCTGGTACTTATTCTTCGGCTTCCTATGGTATTGAGTTTTGATTCAATTATCCTTCAAAAATCCATTAGCGTTATAACATAACAACCTTACTCTTCACCCTTGCACCGCTAATCATTCAATAATGTTTTGATTGCGTAGTGCAATGGATTAACCTGACCGGTAGTCACAGCGAAATGCATAATGTCTTTCATACTTGTCACCATGCAATTTAATCTATAATGCTTCTAATGATGATAACCACGGCGCGGGTCTGTTCCCGTCCGTGGTTATTTTTTCTGTTGCCGAGCTGTAAGAAATGAAGCCGAAAAATGAGACGGTTTTTTATCTCCCGAAAACGGTCGTCATAACCTGTAATGACAACATGTCGTCATATATGACAACTTGGCAGACTAAATGCTATTCTGCGTTTTCCATACAGAGGTCAAAAAGACACTTCGGCGGATTTTCAACAGTCCATTGTAACCGCCATTCAACTTTTCATTCAACTGTATACACGGCCAAAACGATCTTATGACCGACCCAAAGCGAGAACATATTCAGAGGCAAACATTCCCTGAATAATCAATCGTACATTAGCGGAATACGAACTGAGCATTCATCGGAATAACTCGCAGAATATGAATGTTTCAATTGCCCATAGCGAATAGTTATCTCAGAATTTGCGCCCGAAATAAGGTTGCTAAAAAGTTCATCTCAAATCTTCCGATTTGAATGTTGTATACCCTTCATAATAGTAGCTGTGGTCAATGCCCTTCATGTAGATCTCGCGGCTGTTTATCTCGTCTGTCAGCGCCGATTTCAGCAGCACCTTAATTTCCACATCTTTGATAGGGCTGCGCTCCATTGCAAGGAGATAGTCCTCTTTATCCACCTTGCTCCAATCTACGACCATGCCGATTTCAACTTTTAGAATATGGTCGAGCCATATACGGGTGCTGCGGCCATTACCCTCGCGGAATGGATGGGCAATATTCATTTCTACATACTTTTCTATGATCTCGTCAAAGGTGGACTGCGGCATCTTCTCAATGTTGGCCAGCGCCGCTTCCAAATACATCAGGGGTGCAAAGCGGAAATTGTTTTTCGCCAAATTCACTGTGCGCAGCTTGCCGGCAAAGTCATAAATATCCTCAAAAAGATACTTGTGTATCGCCTGCAGGGTTGAGAATTTGCCCGCCGGGAGAGAGTCAAGTACGCCGTTTTCAAACAGTTCAACAGCCTTTTTCTTGCTGATGCGTTCTTCTTCTCGGGCAAGATCAGCGGAATTTGTCAGCCCTAATTTATTATCCAGTGCCATAGCGCACCTCCAAAACAGTTGCTTTTCGTCCCATTCGCTCAAGTGAGAGCATTCACTTTTAGGCGGATTAGGTGAACGTAATTCTATGATTTCAGTATACCATAACAGACTGCGTTTATCAAGAATTAATAATGAAAACAAAGTGATTCTCATAGCTCGGAACAGAGCGCTTTTGTCTGTATTGATTCTTCATTTGTTTCTAAATTACCGTCGCACCTAATCTTACATACTTTCAATGATAAGAACCACGACAGGAGATAATTCTC
>ERZ779851.1999-NODE-1999-length-16567-cov-2.848171_pt1 | contig 16567 bp, 16 predicted proteins | sample MGYA00511094_ERZ779851 | MGnify/ENA primary metagenome ERZ779851 (study PRJEB29588, sample SAMEA2155512) | human gut metagenome | biome: human gut; feature: human-associated habitat; material: faeces | place: Denmark | collected 2008/2010 ...
ATGCTAAGGAAACAATGCAGGAGAAGATTAACCGGATGCTGGTTACAGAAGCAAGCCGAATGGCAGTTTATTAAAATTAGGAGGATGTAAATGAAGAAAAAATATGATATCATGTGAGTAACAAATCTGAAATTATAAAGGAGGTTTAATCGAAATACTATGAAGAAAAAAATATGCATTATGATTTTATCTATCGTTATTGTATGTTCTTTGTTATCAGGATGTGGTGATAAGCATACAGCAATAATAATGAAAAATGCAAAAGATTTTACTCTTACACAAGAAATATCAGAGAGTTTCAAGCAAGAAAACTATGGAATACAATCATACGCATTTTTAAAATATATTCAAGAGAACTTGCCAGGACGAATTGCGGGTACAGAAAAGGAAAAGGAAATGGCTTCGTTTATATCTGCTATTTTGTTAAATGGTGGATATTCAGAAAAGGATATAAAATTAAATTCTTTTGATATTGAGGAAGGTGTTCCTATGATGGACACATCTGGAGAAAATATTTTTGATGGTGGTGAAGATAGCCAATCAAGTCAAAATATTGAAGTAATCAAAGAAGGGCAATCGAAAAAAACTATTATTGTTGGAGCTCATTATGATAGTGCAGGAACACATGGCGTAGATGATAACGGCTCAGGTGTAGCTGTTGCATTAGAAAGTGCATTGCGAATGATAGATGTCGAAACACCATATACGATTAAATATGTATTTTTTGGTGCAGAAGAGACAGGAATGCATGGTTCAAAAGAATATGTTAATTCTCTTACAAAGAAAGAAAAAGACAATATTGTGCTAATGATAAATATAGATAGTATTCTTGCAGGAGATAATCTTTATTTGTATGGAGGACGCATAAATGATAAAGGTGTTGTTAAAGATGTAGAAGCTGTAAATAAGGCATTTGAAATTGCAAAAAAGGCAAATTTACCAATGCAATTAACACCAAAAGGAAATGTTGATTATCCATATCCAACAGGGCAAAAGAGAAGTGACCATGCTCCATTTAGTGATATAGGAATTCCTTATATTTATTTTGAAGCAAATAATTGGCTCAATGGTTTACCAGTAGAAACAGAAAATCATGGATTGATTATGCATTCCGATAAGGATGATTTGTCTTTTATAGAAAACGAATATGGAAACCGTGCAAAAGATACAATGGCTAATTATTCTCACTTACTTCATTTAGTATTACAAGAAAACAATTGGGAATAAGAAAGGAAGAGAATTACAGCTTGTAGCATTAATTTAATATGAAATGTGAGATAGAGCGTATGGAAATAATCTATACGTTCTATTTTTTGCCTTTTTAAGAAAAGTGATTAAAAAACTATTGACAATTTGTTACTGGGAGAGATAGAGAGTGCGTTTTGATGAACTTTTTGAAATGAGAAAACTGACAGGAATAAAATTAAAGGACTACATCAGTGGCAATGGATTCTCTAAGGTATCGTTCTGCAAAAAGGCAGAAATTTCTCGACCTACTTTAGATAAAATTTTAAATGGCGAGATAGATAGTAAAAGCTCATTCGATAAGCATTTGAATAAAATTTTTACCAGTTTGGGCATTGGCTCGGATACTTTAATGGAATTTTCAACGAAAACGCAAAGCGTAGATGCGATGTACTCGCAAAAGGCTCTGATAAATTATCAAATGAATGATAAGGCAAAGATGGAGTATGATCTGTTGCAGGATATTTTAAACCTTTGCAGTGTTTATTATTAGAGGCAGAAGGCTATGAGTGAACAAACTACAGCAGCCAACTTAGACGAAGTTATTGAGACACAGATGAAGCAGAGTGAGAGTGCTTGAACTAGGAAAACCGATAGCATAGACTATAAGCAGTCGAGGTCATCGGTTTTCTTGGCAAATATGAATTTTGAACTTTATTTTAGCAAAATACTATTTTCACTTTACACGGAAATAAAGTACGAAATTAGCCTTTTTTACCTAAAAATTTTTTTTACTTTTTGCCTTTTTTGCCCTTTACTCTTTTTCTCTCAGCTGCACCTTATTCCTTGCGCTTCGCCGCCGTTCATCCTCCAGCGCCGCATAATGCTTCTTCGTCGTATTGACATCACTGTGTCCCAAAACATCTGCGACGAGGTAAATATCGCCGGTTTCACGGTACAGATTCGTGCCGTAGGTGCTGCGGAGTTTATGTGGCGTGATCTTTTTAAGCGGTGTGACGAGCTGTGCGTATTTTTTGACCATTTTTTCCACGCTGCGTACGTTAATGCGCTTACGCTGCATGGAGAGGAAGAGTGCTTCTTCGCTGCCTTCCTCTGGGACAATATGTTCACGCTCGCTGAGATAGTCCTGAAGCGCATATTCTACCTCGGCACCAAAATATACGATGACTTCCTTTCCGCCTTTTCGATGAATCCTAAGACCACCGTTTCGGAAATCAACATCGTTGATATTCAGTCCGACACATTCTGATACACGAAGCCCCGTACCAAGCAGAAGCGTCATCATCGCCAGATCTCGCAGCTTGGTCTTTGCATGGTAGGCTTTCTGTTTTTCAGTCAGACATTCTCCATCCTCAACCTCATCCAGGAAACGCGCCACCTCGTCAACATCGAGGCGTATAATTTCTTTTTCATGAATCTTGGGAAGCTGCAGAAGAGAAGCGGGGTTATTCTGAATCCGCTCGGTCCGGTAAAAGTAGTTGTAAAAGCTCTTAACCGTCGAGACTTTCCGCATGATACCCCGCTCTGTATTCATCAGATCCTCTCGTTTTTCGGTCGAATAACATTTCAGATACTCCATATATTCTTCCAGATCCATCAATTTGATTTCATCCAGAAGAGAGAGCGGCAAATCGCGCAGCTTCTTTGATTTGAGCTCTGGATTTGCTTGTTTCAGAAAATCAAAAAATGTCTTTAAATCATAGGCATACGCAAGCCGGGTGCGCGCTGATGTACGAGGTTCAATGCCGCGGAAGAAATCGGTACAGAACGGTGGCAGTTCTTTCAGAATGCCTCGGATTCGTTTTGTGTTTTCGATGTCTTCCTGTTCGTGGTAGGAGAGTGCAGCCATATCACAATTCCTCCTTTGGTGATGATGAAAGGTCCGAATGTATCAAATTTTTCAGGTGTCGATCGGTCCGTTCCGGCCATCCGGGATTGTTTCCATCAATAATCGCATGGAAAAAGCGATCCTTTACCCCCGGTGAATCATGGTTGAGTTTCCTTGTTAATTGTTTCACATACTCGCGTTTTGTTTTTCCATCTACAGGACATGGATTTTTACAGACAGGAAGATGATATTTGTTTTTAAATCCGATCACATCGGCTTCCTGGACATACATCAGCGGACGGATCAGCGTCAATCCCGTTTTGTCCAAATGGGTTTTCGGCGAGAAGGAATAGAAACGCCCCTCATAAATCAAGGATAAAAGCATGGTTTCGATCAGATCGTCACGGTGATGTGCATAGGCGATTTTATTACAGCCAAGTTTCAGAGCCGCTTCATTTAAAGCGCCTTTTCGCATCTTGGCACAGAGCGCACATGGATTGGATTCCTGACGGGTTTCAAAGAGAATCTTGCCGATTTCCGTCGGAACGACCGTGTAGGGCACGTTTAATTCATCACAAAGCTCCTGAACCGGTTTTAAATCAAATGCAGCCGCATCCGATGAAAGCGTCGGCGACAACCGGTTCGAAACCTCCGGAGAAAGTGCCTGAAAGCCCAGATCAACTGTAATAGCACAAAGTTCAAATGGTTCCGGGTAAAACCGACGAAGCCCCTGTAAAGCATATAAAAGTGTCAGGCTGTCTTTACCGCCAGAAATACCGATAGCTATTTTATCGCCGGATTGAATCAGACGATAGTCATCAACCGCCTGGCGGGTTAAACTTAGAAGACGTTGAAGTTTCATGAGAACATCCTTTCAAATATAACTAATGAATAGTTTAGCAAACAGATTAAGTGCATACACATATTTACATTTCAAACTATTCGATAAAGTAGGCTTTCACGAATAGTTTTGTCCATCTCCCTATCATACCATGTTTCCCTTTATTTGTAAATAAATCATTTTACGAATTATTCAATATCGCATTTCAGCATAAAAACAAACCTAAACACAAAATGGATGGATGCCGCCTTTGCCATTTACCAGCAAACACTCCAGCAAAAAACAAAGGCAACATCCATCCAGCTCAAAATCCCTTATGACTAATTCATATTCATTTTATTCTTTATTCACTTCTTAATCCAAAAACGCCCGGTAATATGGCCAGACCGTATGGACCTTTCCGACCGTTACATTGCTTGCACTGCCGGATTCATGTACGCCCAGTATGGTTCCGTCTGCGTTCCAGCCTAAAAACATTACAACGTGCGAATTACCGCCAAGCTGGACAAGCAAGTCGCCCGGCTGAAGCTCTGCGCTGTTGAGCGCCCGTCCTGTCCGCACAATCTCGTAGGTGCTGGCGGCACCCATTCTATTGCCAAGCGCGGTCCAGTATACCCAGTTGACCCATCCAGAACAGTCAAGCCCTGACAAAATCCGTCCCTTGTAATCCGGGCTTGTCACGCTGGCAAAATGATTGCCGGAAAGTCCTGCTGTACTCGGTTTTCCTCCATAATAATATGGAATCTTGCCAACGGAATTGAGCGCGCATGTGATGACGGCACGCCGCTCCGGTGATAAATCCTCTGGAAGTAAATCCAGGTAAGACGCAATTTCTGCCGGTGTCAGCGGATTCCCGAGTGCAAACTCTGAACTGACAAGCCCGTACATTTCCTGCCAATCCTGAGCAGCGAGTGTCTGGGCGGCTGTCTGTTTTTCTTCCGTCCAACCCTGCCAGTTCCCGACAGCCTGATTTCCCGTTCCATCGAGTGCAAACAGATTATGCTTCTCTTTCAGACCAGTTGTCTTAACGGTAACGGTCAGATCAACATGTCCCGGGCAATATTTTCCGTTTTCATTTAATGTAACTGCCGCAGCGCTCTCCGCACTGAGTGTCGCCTCTGACGGGGACGCAGCCGCTTTTGATTCGGCTGCCTGCTCCTGTGTGGAAGCCCCCGGTCCCTGTGCCGGTTTGACATAATTATTTGCTGTGGATGCCGCCTCGCTCTCCGTTAACGGCTCTTCTGCCGCTGTCTGACTGTCTCCTGCGCCCTGGGCATCTAAAGCCTCCGAGGATGCCTCTCCTGCTGCACTGCCGCTCTCCACATCGTCATCTGCTGTTCCCTCTGTCGCCGGCTCGTCCGGCAGTTCTGTACAGCCCTCACAGTAATACACATTGCTAATGCTCACGTGGTACTGGTGGGAACTGGTCCAGAGCTGATTGATATAGGTATTGAACAGGTCTGTATTTTTCCAGTCCAGGCTGTATGTATATACATTTGCCATGGACAAAATATCGGTCGCATTGGATGCCAGGGACGTCGGCTTTCCGTCTCCGTCGCATATCTGGAAACGGATATTTTTCCAAGTTGGAACTACCCAGCTCGCCGGGTCCTGCGCGTTATGCTCTGGATTGGAGGGATCATAGCTGCCGAGTACCTGCGCAGCTGGCAGCCCCATTTTCTGGGAAGCTGTAAGCGGTGTCGTCTGGATCCCCCCGTAGATCTCCGATATCCACTGTGCATCCCGCGTTCCAAGCGCTTCGTACATTTTCGCGCCCCAGGTATCTTCTGTCCCCATACTCCGGAATCGTTTTGCAAGTTTATACCATGGAAGAGACTCGAATGCCGCCAATGGATCAGACAGATCAACAGCGCTCTCTTCCGTCCGGAGCGCCATCAGGTTATACTCCGTTTCCGACGGAACATATTCTTCCGAGTCTGCCCCCAGACCATTTAAAAACCGGGATGCCATGTGAATTGGGTGTACCATTTTCTTCATCAGACGGTCGCAGAAGGATTCGTCTGTATCATTTTGTGTCTCCTGGTCTAAAATCCCATCTGCAATCACAACTTTATCAGCAGGCACACCGACTGATAAATCCACCTCCGGGCGCACTGCTTCGGCAATCCCGCACAACAAAATACCCGATGCCGCCATGAGCGCCGTTCGGATTATATAAGAATGTCTTTCTTTCATCATCATTTTCTTCATATATCTACATTCAAAATCTCAAGTAACTATTTTGTTTTTATACCCCAACGCAATCTTATCTTCAAAGCATCCAGGCGCAAAAAACCGGTGCGTCCTTTCTGATTCTTCACCAGAAATTCAAACACACCGGTTTTAATTATACTTTTATGCGTTCTCGTTTACCTTAAGAAATTCTTGTTTCTTTTTGGCGAATTCCTTAATAATTTCTACGGCACCGTCGATGCCTACGACACTGCTGTTGATGCAGAGGTTATAGCTCTTGGAACTGCCCCAGCGTTTGCTGGAATAATAGTTATAATAACCAGAACGCTGCTTATCGGTCTTGATCATCACATCTTTTGCCTTATCGCGGGTAATATTGTGACGTTTCATCAATTCCTGAATCTTCACTTCCTCATCTGCACAGATGAAAACAGACACTACGTTCGGATAATCTGCCAGCGCATAGTCCGCACACCGTCCTACAATGACACAGGATTCTTCATCTGCCAGTTTCTTGATCGTGTCAAACTGTGCCAGGAAAATCTTGTGGTTGATCGGCATATCCATATAAGCCGATGTATTATAACCCATCGAATAGGTGTCCATTACCAGTGAATATAAGAAGCTGTTGGTTGGTTTCTCATCATGCGTCTTAAAAAGCTCTTCACAGAGACCGCTGTTCTTCGCTGCCAGTGCAAGAAGCTCTTTATCATAGCACTTGATTCCCAATGATTCCGCCAGTTTTCGTCCAATCGCTCTTCCGGAGCTGCCGCATTCGCGACCGATTGTAATTACTAAATTTTTTTTCATGTCTCCCTCAACTCCTTTCAAGTTCTGCCTTTATTATAACACAAGCTATCTGAAAAGTCATCATTTATTCGGAATAAAAGGTATTTCTTAGCGATACAGAAATAAACTATCTGAAAAGAATGTGTATACGAATCAGAACGATCTTACTATTCACGTTACTTTTACTTTCCAGCTTTTTTTCGCAGCTTCTCCAGCAGTTCTTCAAAATACGCTGGCAGCGGCGCAGAAAACTCCACATACTCCCCGGTCCGCGGATGGATAAAGCCTAAGACTCCCGCATGCAGGGTCTGCCCTTCCAGTGAAAATGGCTGCCGCGCCGGACCGTACACCTCATCGCCCAGAAGCGGATGACCGATGCTTGCCATATGGACGCGGATCTGATGTGTGCGTCCCGTCTCCAGGCGGCACTCGATAAATGTATACGACCCGAAGCGTTCCAGTACGCGGTAATGCGTGATCGCATCGCGCCCCTGTTTGGAGTGGATGCTCATTTTCTTGCGATCCGTCGGATGACGCCCGATCGGTGCATGAACAGTGCCCTCATCCTCGCGCAGATTGCCAAATACAATGGCATAATACACGCGGGTGATCGAATGCACCTTGAGCTGTTCTGCAAGTGAATTGTGGGCGAAATCATTCTTGCACACCACCAGCACACCGGTCGTGTTCATATCGATCCGGTGGACGATCCCAGGGCGCATGACTCCGTTGATGCCGGAGAGCTGATCCTTGCAATGGTACATCAGCGCATTGACCAGAGTCCCCGTATAATGCCCTGCCGCCGGATGGACAACCATCCCCTTCGGCTTATTGACTAAAATTATATCCGAATCTTCATACAAAATGTCCAACGGGATATTTTCCGCCTCGATCGCCGCCTCCTGCGGTTTTGGAACTTCAAAGGCGATAGTTTCCCCACCATTTACCTTGAAACTGCTTTTAACCGCTTTTCCGTCTGCTGTCACGCTGCTCTCTTTCAGAAGTTTCTGCAAAAAGGAACGGGACAGATCCGGGCAGGCGTCCGCCAGAAATTTATCGATGCGGGTTCCAGCCGCCTCTTCTGGAACCAGATATTCCTGCATCATCGCCCCGACTCCTTTTTCGCACCTTTAAAAGAAAGAAATTCCAGTTCCTCATCCGAATAGAAGAAGAAAAACAGAAGGATCAGCGAGAAAGTCGCGATCACCACATAGCAGTCTGCCACATTAAAAATCGGGAAATCAATCAGCTTAAAATACAGGAAATCCACCACATATTTCTGTGTCAGACGGTCGATCATATTGCCAACTGCGCCTGATACGAGCAGAAACAAGCTGCACATCAGCGGCAGATACCGTTTCCCTGCCGGCATCCGGTAAACCGCCCACAACACTGCCAGAATGACTGCCGCTGCAATCAGGAAGAAGAATCCCTGCCGTCCCTGCAGCATTCCAAAAGCAGCGCCGCGGTTTTCAGAATAATAAAATTCAAACACACCCTTAATGATCACAAATGGCTTCTGCCCTTTCAGATGGACAACTGCCAGATGTTTTGTAAACTGATCCAGTCCGATGCTGACTCCCAGCCCGATAAAAAAGATAAAGAACTGTCGTAATTTCGTGTTCATGCACCTGATTCCTTTCCTGCTATTATACCAGCACCTGATCGAGTGCCTGTTTCATCTCGTCCTCGGTTACCGTGCGATCCACGTAGGCGTCGCCAATGGAATGAATAAGAATAAATTTGATGATGCCGGAATCCATCTTCTTGTCGTTCTTGGACGCTGCCACAATCGCATCTTTCTCAAGCCCGGATACCTGCGTACCGATATGGAATTCTCCCAGTGCTTCTTTGAAGCGGTTTGTTTCCTCCGGTTTGATCATGCCGCGGTTTTCCGACAGCTTCATCGCTGCCAGCGCGCCGAGTGCCACGCATTCACCGTGCAGAAGTTCAAAGTTTTTCAGCTTCTCGATCGCGTGTCCCAGCGTATGACCAAAGTTTAAGAGCATACGGTCGCCTTTTTCGGTCGGATCCTTCTCTACCACAGCACGCTTGATCTCATTGCTCCAGGTCACTGTTTTGCGGAGTGCATCCGGCTTTCGCGCCCAGATATCTGCCGCATTTTCAAGCAGCCACTCATAATATGCCGCATCCTTGATCAGACCATGTTTGATAACCTCGCCCATACCGGCGGAAAACTGGTTGTCCGGAAGCGTCTGAAGCGTATTGATATTGGTAAATACCAGCTTCGGCATATGAAACGCTCCAACCATATTTTTGTACGCGTCAAAATCAACGCCCGTCTTGCCGCCAATGCTGCTGTCCACCTGGGAAAGAAGCGTCGTCGGAATCTGCATGAAGGCAACGCCGCGCAGATAGGTCGCCGCCGCGAATCCGCAGAGATCGCCCACAACTCCGCCGCCGAGTGCTGCCAGCATATCGTTGCGGTCAAAATGGTTCAAAATCAGCGTCTCATATAAATCCCGGACGGTGTCGAGGTTTTTGTGCTCCTCGCCCGCCGGAAATACGAACGAAATTACCGTCTTGCAGCACGGCGCCAGAAGTTCTTTTACCTCATTCAGATATAATTTTTCTACGTTCGAATCCGTCACGATGCAGAGACGGCGGTTTGAAATGGAGAGTTTTTCGATTTCACCCGGAAGTGCCGAAAAATCTTCGGTCATCACAATATCATAGATCGGCTTCTCGTCCAGGTGAACGGTTACGCGATTCATTTTCTCATTCTTTACTTCTGTCATTTGTTTTCAGTCCTTTCTTTTTTACACATATTTATCCGCATAAACATACAGACGTCCCTTTTTCGACAATCCCCCGCTCCCGGCAAAGCGGAATTTTCCCATGCCGCGCACAGATACAATCTCGCCCTCTTTAAGCTGCACCGCCGGGGAAGTCACCTGTTTCCCGTCAATAAACACCTTTTCGCCCTCAATGAGCGGCAGTATCTTCGTGCGGGAGGATGAAAATACCATCGCGATCACACTGTCAAGACGCGGTGATGCAACGCTTCCACTCACGCGCTCCATCTTCGGTGTGATCGGCTCCGTCGCATCCGCCCTGCGGCAGATCACGGAGGTGTGGCGCACCATTGTGAGTTCCTGGCAAAGATAATCCGCCATCTTTTCCTGGCAGAAGACGCAGCAGCCATTTTCCTTCATCAGAATATCCCCGATGCAGCTGCGCTCAATCCCCAGGTTCATGAGCGCCCCGAGATAATCCCGGTGCGTCAGCGCCTCACTGTAACGCAGGTTTGCCGGAATGACCTCCAACACGGCAATCGGAAGTCCAAACTCCTCCTCATCATACGAAGCCAGAAAACAAAGAAGTTTGCGCTCTGCGCCCTCAAAGCCACCCGTCAGGCAAGTCCGCACCGGCGGCAGCGTCTTCTCGATCGAGTGAAAGATCGTCTGTTCATTTAACGACAAAAAGCCGGTACTTGTCTGTATATCGCGCTGATAACAGAGTCCGGCCAGTTCTATCATTCTCTTTTTTAAAAGCTGTTCTTCTTTTTCCTGCAGCATCGCGTGTTTCTACTCCTGTTCGAAAGTGCTTATATAAAGTGTGCTCCTACCGGAGAGCCTGTATACAATCAGAAATCACACAAATTTCCGATTGTATAATAAATACTCCCAGGTTCAGATATATAGCGAACCTGGGAGTATATCAGTATCAGAAGTGGAGATTCATCCCGGAAACATTCATGGAACCGTCTGCTAAGAGTTCGGGAAAGTCGCCGGACAGCTCAACCGATGACGGTGTCGCAATAAAGATGTAATTGGAAATCTTCTGGAGATTTCCATCCATCGAATAGGTTGCGCCACAGGTAAAATCAATGATACGCTGTGCAACCTCCATGTGGATTCCTTCCATATTTAAAACAACAGCTTTTCCAGCCAGCAGGTAATCGCAAATCTCTCTCGTATCCTCCATGGAAGTAGGTTTGATCAGAGATACTTCCATGCTGCGGCGCATCTGCACTACCTTGTTGTTAGAGGAACGTGGCAGAAAACGCGGCTTAGATTCCTCCTCGTGGCGGTAATCATCCATCTCTTCGTCCCTCTTGCCGAAAGAACGCTTCTTAATCACCGGTTTTTCTTCTTCGTAATCTTCCTCATCGAAGTAATCGTCATCATTCTCTGTGAGACGCATTGTATCCATTAATTTGTTCAGAATACTCATAACCCTATTTCTCTCCTATCTTTGCCCTGGTTCCAAAAATGCCCGTACCGACTCTTACCATAGTTGCACCTTCTTCAATCGCTGTCTGATAGTCTCCGGTCATTCCCATCGAAAGGACATTCATAGTAACATTATCAATGTTTTTCCGTTTCATGTCAACATATAATTCATATAATTTTTTAAAAACACCACGATTTTCTTCCGAATTCTCCACAAATGGTGCAATCGTCATAAGTCCCTGTATGTGGACATGCGGGTACTTTGCAATTTCGCGTGCCGCTTCCTCGACTTCTTCCGGGGCAAAACCAAATTTGGACTCTTCTCCGGCGACATTGACCTCCAGAAGAATAGAAACGTCCAGATCACGTTTGACCGCTTCTTTTTCGATCTGCTCTGCCAGCCCCACCGTATCGACGGAGTGAATCAGAACTGCCTTGTCAATTACCTGACGGACTTTATTTTTCTGTAAATGTCCAATCATATGCCAACGGATATCAGACGGCAGCTGCGGTTCCTTCTCCAGCATCTCCTGCACCTTGTTTTCGCCGAAATCTCTGGCGCCGGCATCATATGCCTCTTGAAGCATCGGCACCGGTTTTGTCTTACTGACCGCGATCAGCGTAACATCCTCCACCTTCCGTCCGCTCCGCTCGCAGGCGTTCCGTATATTCTGACGTACTTCTTCTAACTGTTCCTGAACCATATGTGATACACCTTCCTTATCTCTATATTTTGGAAATATCATTACTGATATACGATCTGACCATCCGATACGGTACTGGCATCCAACACGATATGGTCATAAACCGATAATCCATATTTGGTTCCTTTTTCTACAATGTAATATTCACCGCTATTTGCAAGTTCTTTCACCTGCTTGAACACCGCGTATCCCTTATTAATATTGTAAGCACCTGTCAGCTTTGCCGTCGGTCCTACCTGGAAGCGCTCGTTTGAATCCGGCTTCACCAGATAATCGCCGCTCTTTAACAGCCCATCGTCGCTCTTCTCGACATAATAATACTCATCGGTCGAGCTGTAAATCTCCGGCGTGACAAATTCAATCGACGCCTTTCCGCCTTCGCCGTAAACTTCTTTATTGAAGCCAGCCTCATCTTCAGTAGCGTTGCCGCCCGTTGTCATATAATCAACTGGAATGGTATAAAATTCCTTCTCCATCACCGATGATACCGGAATTTTAAGTCCCTGCGTTTCCTCGCTGGAGATCTCGAAGGTCATAAAACGCTCGGATTCAAACTGGATCATGTAACGGTCCAGATCCAGGCGTCCATACAGATTGCCATCGGAACCGGTAAACATCGAATAATTTCCCCGGAATTTCATATCACTTCCCAACGGCTCGATCGTCAGTGTATCTTGATCGGCAAACTGCTCTTTATCCTTGTCATCCATCTGAAACACGATACTCCAGTTCTCCGATGTGATGATCTTGTACACCGGCGTGCCCGCCTCGATCAGCTCCCCGGCTCGTCCCACCTGCCGCGTATATTGACTCCGGTCAAACGAATCCGCCGTCACCTCCTCCGGCGCGACTCCCTCAAAAGAATCGGTCACATAGGAAATAATACCCGGCTGGGGCGTCGATATCTGTTTGTAATTGATACCCTGTGCCTGAAGCTGTGCATCCATATCGCCCAGCGCATTGAAATTCATATACTCTGCAACCGAAGCCTGCAAAGAATATTTGGCGTCGTAGACGCTTTCAAAGCGTTGATCGTTGTAGGATAAACAGAACGAACTGAGTTGTTTCTTCAAATCAGCCAGATTTTCTGCTGACAGGGACACCCCAGAGGACTGATTTTCTTCCAAAAATTTCCCCAGCTCGCCGGTCTCATCTAGCGAATAGACGCGCGATCCAGCGCCTGCCCGCTTTCCCTCGCGCACATAATAGTTGACGTACCCGGTCTGCGGTGCATTTTCCACTGTCTCATCCCGAAACAGGATTCCGTTGTATTCTTTATTATTTACAATACTTCCCTCGACGACCTCATAAAACTGGACGTGATCCCGCCTGAGATATGTATAGACACTGAAAGAAAGATAGACGAAAATCATGGCAAAAATGATCATGCCTACATTGATATTCAATGGCTTTCTGTAGCGTACAATTTTCTTGTTTTTGGCCATGCAGCTCTATCCTCCCTTTTCCCGATGTACTTCTCTGGCAGCTGTTTCTGCAGTTTCACAGTTACCAGACAAAAATCCACGCAAATTTGTCTCCGGCCATGGACTTTTGCAATATTCTGTATAGCCCAACGTACAGCCTTTATTATACGAGTGAATTGTCCAAATTTCAAGATCAATTCATCCCGTCAATTATACAGAATCATCCATAATCTGCAGATTGCTCAGCGTCGGGCTTGCCTGGTTCCGCTCCAGATTGCTCAGATATCCCACTGACAGATCGGTAAACTGGGACAGCTTCTGGATCGTGATAGATTAACTCTTGCGAATCTCCTTGATCCGCTGTCCAATATTCTCCACTTCTTCAAATTCCATGCAATCCCTCCGAACGTTTTATTTTTACGGTTCTGCTATTTTTCATTATGCGTTCCGTTTTTTCCATGCCGCCTCGATCTGATCGAGCGCCTGTGCAATCACACTGCGCGAACTGCCCAGATTAAAGCGCATAAATCCAGATCCCTGTTCACCCGAATGCGTGCCCGGATCCAGCCATACCTTCGCTTCATCCGAGAAGAATGCCATCAATTCATCATCCGTCATCCCCAGTTCACGGCAATCCAGCCATGCCAGATACGTTCCCTCCGGTTCTACCAGCTGAATCTGCGGCACACGGTTTTTACAGAAATCGCGCACAAGTGCCAGATTGCCAGCCAGATAGCCGATAAGCTGATCCAGCCATTCCCCGCCGCCTTCATACGCTGCACGACAGGCGAACAATCCCAGACGGTTCATATTTTCCTGACCAACATCCAGCAGCTCCGACCGGAATTTACGCCGCATCTCCGGATCCGGGATAAAGAGGTTTGATGTCGCCATGCCAGCCAGATTGAAGGTCTTGCTCGGCGCTGTACACATCATCGAATGAAGGCATGCTTCCTCTGAAATCGACGCATACGGAGTCTGCTCATGCCCCTGCCATACAAAATCGCCATGGATCTCGTCGCTGATCACGTATACATGGTGACGCAGGCAGTGCGGTCAGCTCTTCCCTCGTCCAGACACGGCCAACCGGATTGTGCGGATTGCATAAAATCATCAGTTTGACATGCTCATCCAGCACCTTCTGCTCCAGATCTTCCAGATCCATCTCATAATGTCCATCTTTTAAAACCAGCGGATTCTCCACCAGCGTCCGCTTATTGCGGAGGATCGCCCGGCTGAATGGATGGTAGACCGGCGGCTGGATCAACACCGCATCGCCCCCCTGGGGAAAAGCCCGCACTGCGATCGAGAGTGCAAACACGATACCTGGCGTGCAGGTCATCCACTCCGGCTGCAGAGTCAGGTGATGGCGTTTCTGATACCACGCTGCCACCGCATCAAAGTACGACTCATCTGCCCGGCTGTAACCGAAAATCCCGTGATCTACTGCCTTTTTCAGCGCCTCAACCACACTGTCCGGCGATCGGAAATCCATATCCGCCACCCAGAGCGGCAGAATATCATCCGCCTTCCCATTTTCTTTCTTAAAATCATGCTTGATCGACCAAGTATGGGTCCGATCGATCGGTGTGTCAAAATCGTACTGCATAGAAAATCCACCTTTCTGTTATATATCGTTAAAATTTTCCAAATTCAGCCATAATTTCAAAAAAATTCTAACTAATATTTTACACCAGTCGGCGATCAATGTCTACAATTACTCCCTCAATTAGCCCAAAAACTAAGAAGCTGACGGGGACATCTCAAATCCGGTTGTTCTGGCCGCCGGTTACGGCTCATTCATCCGCCAAGCAGCCACCGGATATGTACTACGCTTCAGAAATCCGGTTTCCGCCGGATTCTGAAGCGCAGGTACTTATCGTATTCATCACTGTGGTAATGAGCGTTTTTTGCCATAGGGCGAAGTTTCCTATGCGCAAAAAGAGACCATCCAATTCTCCTTTTTCAGATGAATCGGACAGTCTCCTGTCTCCGCCCTGCGCTGACAGCTGCGGTTTCGTTCATTTTGAATCTCTTATAAAGATACTACAACACTTTCTTTCGCGCACTCTGGAAGATCGGCTGCATTCATGGATATGCTTAAAACGAATTTTACATGATATTTCTCACTGATGGTCTCCAGCGTCTTGTAGGTCTCTTCAATATCCGCTCCCTCGAGGCAGGCAAGTTTCAGGAAGCTGTCAAGATACATCTGCTCCAGATCGTGATCCTGGCAGATAATACCACAAATAAATCCGATAAATCCATCGCTGGTATCAATCGGATATTCCTGTACATTGATAAGGCGAATCTGGTTATTCAACTCATACATATGTTTGGAACTCTTATCCAGATAGACAACGGAACCCTTGGCTTCTTTGACAGCCGTGTTCGCCATATCGAGTAAATATTTAGTTTTTCCTTTTCCCTTTGCTCCTGCGATGATCTGAACCATAACAATCTCCTCCTTGAGTTTATTTAAGTTGTATGTAAAATCTTTTATTGTATAAATAATTATAGTATAAATTCATAAATATTGCAATCACTTATTTGAAATTTTAGTCAAAATTTCCGTCATATTGTCATAAAGTGACGGACGATTTGCAGATTTTAGCACAACCGATATATATTCCTTGCCATCGTCCCCATCGCTCGCCATGATCAGGCAGTAGCCAGCCGCCTGTGTGGTGCCGGTTTTGCCGCCTAAGACAGTCACTCCCTCCGGTGCCTCGCGGTCTCCCTTCAGATACCAGTTGCCAACCTTCCAGACCTGCTGTTTTGCGGCTCCATTTGCATCGGTATAATCAGCTGTATAAGACTGCGCGTTAATGATCTCACAAAACAGCGGCAGTTTAAGCGCCTCGTTGAAAATCAGATACAGATCATATGCCGTTGTATAGTGGTCGGTGCTGTGCAGACCATTTGCATTGACAAAATGCGTGTGGGTCGCACCGAGTTCCTTCGCTTTCGCATTCATCTTCTCCACAAACGCATCCGTGCTTCCGGCGATATGATCCGCAATCGCATTGGCTGCATCGTTGCCGGACGGAATCATCAGTCCATATAAGAGCTGCTCCAGCGTAAAGGTATCGCCCGGCTTGATGCCTGCCATCGAAGCGCCTGCCTCGTGGATCACGACATCGTCATTTGCCGTCACCGCATCGGAAAGATTGCCTTCCTCGATCGCGATGATCGCCGTCATTACCTTCGTGATGCTCGCCGGGTACATCTGGTCATAGATGTTCTTACCATATATAACGCTGGAGTCGGTCACATCAAACAATGCGCCCGCCTGTGCCGTCACCGCATCATCTGGAGCAATATCGCCGTCTGCAGATTCCGGTACGCAGAGAGAAGAGGCAAAAAAGGGCGCCAGCCCGGCACCT
>ERZ779851.2000-NODE-2000-length-16559-cov-2.794474_pt1 | contig 16559 bp, 17 predicted proteins | sample MGYA00511094_ERZ779851 | MGnify/ENA primary metagenome ERZ779851 (study PRJEB29588, sample SAMEA2155512) | human gut metagenome | biome: human gut; feature: human-associated habitat; material: faeces | place: Denmark | collected 2008/2010 ...
TCGCTGCCACAATGGTTTTCTGCCTTACCGGGCGTCGGCCGGCGAAGGCGTCGCACCAACCGCCGACAACGCTTGAGGAATCGCTGCCCGCTGAGTGTGACGCTTCTTTCCGCAGGGTGATCATGCGCGCTCTTTCGTTTCGTGCGGCGGACCGACATCGCGATGCGGGGGAATTCTACGAGGATCTGACGGAGGTGACTCAACCGCAGGCTGCAAAACCGCGGCAGGCAAGGACCCCGAAGCGCCATGGACTTTTGCTGAATTGGATATTTCCCGCCGCGGTTGCTGTGGCCGTGATTCTGACAGTTGCCCTGACGTGGAAAGACACGGTGAATGTCGATGATATTTATCCGGAACTTGATAGTGTGGCGCCCGAGCAGGCGCAGACTTTTTTGACAAACACTTATCGTTTCTCGGGTTATTATGAGGACAGCGAGGGGCAGCGGTGGCCTATAAGACTTGAGGCACGGACTGACGGCAATGGACATTGGGGGAAATGCACATATACGGATATCGCCTACGGCAGCACTGTAATCATGACCGGCTCAGGGGAAGGCGATTCGTTCGTTTTCCGCTCTATCGGCTCCTCACCGCTGACAATCAGCATCCATCCGCGCAGTAACGGCGAATGGTCCGGCACCATAACATCTTCCAGTGGCACCATGCGTTGCACCCTCAGCGACTAACCGCAGCCGGTTAGACGAATTGGCCCAATCAACCGGGTCAGCCGCTCGTGTGTCGGACAAGTCTGACTTCGTCCGACAGGGTCCGACTGCTTCAGGATTCACAGAGGAGGGGCGGTCATGGAGGCGTTTAGGTTACCAATACGTGATTTTGTATTTGGTTTCGGGCGCGCTATTATGGAAATCATATTCTTTTACCTTCAGGCTGTTTCCGTGGCTGTCTTTGTTTTCACGGGTGATCCGATTGCCTTTACCGCTTCCGTTCAGCCAATCGGAAGGTATTTTTTCTCCGGGGGTCAGGTTGCTTATGAAGCTGCCGTCAGATTGTCTGTACAATATAGCTTCGGTCTTGCCTCCTTTTACAGGTTCCACGGTGAAAAAAACCGGGTGGACTATTTGTTTTTCCAAAGCATAGGACACGCCGGGTTTATATTGCTTCTTACTGTAGTCCCATCCGAGGATTTCTTCTTCCCAGACCTTGCCGTTCCACCGGCCATAGACTTTGGTGTTGGGAAATGCATCGCTCTCTTTCAATTCAACTTTATAGGAGAAAGATCCGTCGGGATGGTAATCGAACGTAACAACCTGTTCGTCATCCTCAAAACATTCGTATTTGAATTTGATCAGCCGTCCGTTGGCATCAAAATCGTATGTTTCAGTGTAGGGGAGTGATTCCTCGGACATTACTTCGGTATCTTCTTTCAGAATCTTCTGGGTGTCGGTCGCAGGATCATAATATTTATCACCTTTCTTTAGTCGGATATAGAATGAGACTGATTTTTCGACATTTTTCACTCCTTTGGGATTCTCAAGGCCAAGAGAATCAACGGTGAAAATTACCGGTTTACCGTCGGGAGATATTTTCAGGCAATTGGTGGGGTAGTCAAACAGGAACTGAATGATACAGGCTGTGTCATGCTCTACCTCGATATCAGGAACGGTAATTCCCGGTTCCTCATCTGCAAATTCAGAGACTGTAACGGAATCGGAGTCAGAACCGGTCGTTTCGGATTGACGGGGTCCAGCGTTAGCACAGGAACTCAACGCCATTACAGCAGCTACGAAAAAAAGAGCTCTTGTTTTCATAATAAATATGTGATTGGATTATTTCGAGGGATCAAATGATTTTACAGCTTCGTTGTAACGCGTATCATTCAACAGGGGTAAAAGATTGGGGTCATACTTTAATGCCTGCGGACTCACGTCCTGAAGACGGAAAGCCTCTTTGAGATAAGTAAAGGCTTTGTCGTAATCGTCAAGTTGAGTATATATCACTGTAAGCGGAAGAGCGTCCAGCTCCAAGCCATACAAATTGATCATATTCTCCAGATCGTCTTTGCGTTTCAGATGAGCGAGAGCTGAAATGTAATGACCTTGTGCTTCCAGATGCAGAACGGAGTTGAAATTTTCTTCAGCTTTTGACATTTCGCCTTTGAATTCATGGGCTATTCCACGTCTCAGATACGCTTCCGCCAAAAGAGTATGTCTATGTGGAATAAAAAAGGTTTCCGGTATATTAAGTGAGTCTATAACCTTGTCGAAACACATTATGGCTTCGTCATAGCGTTTTACCGCAGACAGGAGAGTCCCTTTGTTCATGAGTATTTCTTCATAGTCGGGATATAGCTCCAAAAGTCCATCGAGGAGGCGCAGAGCTTCATCAATTCTCCCCAGATTACGAAGGGCCAGCATTTTATTGGGGTATTTATTTATTAGAGGCAAGGAATCAAGAACGGGACTTTCAAGGATTTCCAGCACTTTATCGGGATGTCCCGAACGTAGCCATCCGGTAGATGACGAGAGATAAGCACTCCAAAGATGGCTTGAATCCGGAGCAAATGTCGCTGCTTTCGGGTAATAGGTTTCAGCGGCCAATCTTGAGTGCCCCGTATTTATAGAAATACTTCCAAGCAACATGTAGATCCCATATAGCTTTTCCGCGTTTTGAGGACTTTGATCTAATTCTTTTCCTTTACGCTCAAGAAGATTGATGAGTAAATCCGGTTCATGTTTCCCTATGCTGTTCAGTATCTCATACGGAGTACTGAACGAAACATCTTCTGTGTCGGTCTCCCAGGCGAGCATAAGGTCAGGGATGGCTTCACGATATTTCTTTTGCAGGAACAATGCGAGCCCGCGATAGTATTTCGCTAAAGTATCGTCAGGAACGACTGCAAGAACTTTTTCAACATTGGCAATTATACTGTCATAGGCTTCATCCTCGACATCTTCGTAGATGTTGACCAAAGGGTAAGGTTGTCCAATTTCGTCAAAATAGGCCTCGCCCTCGGATAAATAGTAGTATGTGGAATCGGATTCTTCAACATTATCTGCCGGTACTTCTGCAACACCTGAAAAACAGGTGACGACAAAAGTCAGTAAAAGTAAAGAGAGTTTTTTCATGGCATTTTTCTTAATAAACGATTGAATTTAAGAGATATTGCATGGGAAATATAAAACTGATCCGGAAGAGGAGGAGAAATCTTCCGAATCAGTTCATTTGTGAATAACAACCTATCAGAAGAACCAACCGCCGCTTTCCTTGATCTCGACTTCTTCCTCGCCGGAGCCATGGCAACGGCGGCAGATGCCCGGATGCTGCGAGCATTTTCGGCAGACGGAGGGATCGATGAATCCGTCGCCATCGCAATAGGGGCACAGGCCGGAGCCATCACAGGAGGAGCATGTGATAGTTCCATCGCCTCCTCCGAAAAGGCTGCCCATGAGGGAACCGACCGCATCTCCGGCGATGTTGTTGGAATCAATGCGCATGTTGCTTTTGTCGATAGCAATGGTTTTTTCAGTAATTACAGGGCTTTCGGAAGTGAGATCCAGGATAGTGACCTGTATCTTTACATCGGCCTGATCCGAGGGCTTGCTGTTCATGTCCATACCAAGCCATGAGTATGGAAATGCGAAGGCCACTTTGCCGGTGTAGCTTGCAGAGGAAGGATTGAAAGCATAGATTGCATTGCAACTGCCATTGCGGTCCTCCATCATGGAGCCGTTGATTACCGGCTCTATCATGCAGAAAAGGCGCTTTCCGCGCATACCCTGTGCTGAAACAGAAATATGCCCTTTCAGGCACATGCCTGAATGTTCAAGCATGAGATTTTCTCCGAGACGGAAGAAATGTTCGTCGAGTCCTACACTGCTGATAACGGCGGAATTGACGGAAACTCCGGCTGCATTTATCCTTGAGGGGAAGGCCAGAACTATTATGGTGATCGCCAGAAATATGGGTCGTAGAGTTTTCATAGCATATCAGAATTCGTTTTTCTCAAATTTAATCACATAGTTGAAATTATCATCTATGTAACCGTCGCTATATCGGCTGTAACCATTGATGAAAGGATTATAAAGCGCGTCCATCTCGAGGTCGAAGTTGTTGGGATTCAACATGAATACATCACGGCCGCCGGTGTTGGTCTTGAGATAGAGTTTGTCGTCAACGAATCCTATCGGGGTATCAAAGCTTATGTTTACAGGGATTCTGAGCCATGCTTTTTTGTTGAAGAAGCGGTCAACCAGATAGAAATAATTCGGTTGTCCTTCCAGATTATATTCGATCAATGCATTTCCTTTGAAAAGGGGTGATATGTAGGATTCCTGTCCATCATTGGCATGATAAGAATATGGGCCTTTAACTTTTTTGCCTGTTTTGTCGATCAGATATGCGTCTTCGTTTCTGCTAACTACACGAGCCAAGCCTGAGTCAAAGTCAGAAGGCATTTTGGAAAAAGAGGCGGGAATCACTTCGCGACCCGTCTTGTCGATGAATCCCCATTTGTTATTGTCATATCCATTACCGATCATCACGAAAGCGGCCATTCCGTCACTGAAATCACGGACTCCATGATACTTCGGTTTTATGACCACTCTTCCGGATTCGTCCCTGAATCCCCAGAGGAATGCGCCGGCAGTCTCATCCCACGCGGGGAATGCTATGAGGCCTTCTTTCTCCTCGCGGACCAAATTGTCCATAGCGGCAACCAACGACATGCTGCTTGACGACGGAGCGCTGATGGAAATATTGTCAAGGATGAAATTACCGTTGGTGTCGATATACTTTATAGTCTTGCCTTTTCCAAATCCGTTGTCGAAGCCGATAGCGGCGACCCCGTTGACGAAATATGGCGAAGCAAAGATGGTGTTGAATTCCTTGATGATATTGCCCTGCTTGTCACGAATGAGAACCTTTTGCTCTTTCGGATCGGTTTTTTCGAGAACACGACCGTTGTAGAAACGCGGCATGGCTTTCGCATCAGAAATATGCGTTCTCGAATCAAAGAGCTTTTCGCCACGCTCATTTATGTAGAATGACTGGGACTTCCCCGGATATGTGTTCACGTAGGCCACACCGTCGTAGAAATCGCTGAAGTTAGGCATGTCATCGTCAAGCACCAGATGGACCGTAGAAGAGGTCTCGCGAGGGGTATGATAAGCTTTTCTCAAGTAAAAGAAAGGTTCGCCGAATGTTGAAGCATGGAGCATTCCGAAGCCTTCCGGGGTTTCAAGATCTTCGGCTGAAGGCATTGCAGATGATTCACGCCATGTGGTTGATCCTTTGTCATCGCTTTTTTTGTAGGATGCACCCGATGTGGCGTCATCTGTCACCTTATCGCCGACTGAGCGTCCGACTCCGCCCTGCTGCGACGTCTTATTCCCTTTGGAAATACCCGGAATTCCTTTTATGCCGGTCTCTTTCTCTATTTTATCCTTCCCTTTTTTGATGGTTTCTTCTGCTTTTTTCTTCCATTTGCCCAAGATTTGAGCTTCTGCGGGAACCGGAGCTGCGAGCGACAGTGCAGCTGCGATGATAAAAATTTTTGACAGTCTCATGATAGATTGGTTTTCTGTTTGTCCCGTATTCCCAATCGGAACATATAATGAAATACAAAAGCGTGGGAATCTTACCTTTGCCCGTTCCCTCACCCAAGGCCTTCGCATTGCCCATCTCGAAAGAACGAGCAACGCAGAACCCACGCAAATATGAATCAGGAACTACGCGCAGCATGCTTATTCAGCATTTGCACGCAGGCAAATTCATACCAGAATGGCATCTACCGTTGCTTCATTCCTGATCGAGATTAGAAGTTGCGAAGTTCTGGATGATCAAGAATCAAACGTCTGATAAACGCTTCTCAGATATTATTATTTATTGCATTCCCGCTTACCCACCTCTGTGGGTTCTGCGAAAAAGTTAAACTATGCAAATATACGAAAATATATTTAATGACCAATTTAATACACCTAAATTCTTGAAAAAGATGTCACTTCAAGTCGATGGGAGAGGGTTAGGCGGGTTGGACTAATTGGGGTTGCGGGAAAGGATGGCTCGGACAAGTCAGACCGAGTCCGATGGGTCTGACCGGGTCTGAAGGGATGAGGATTCACTGAGGAGGGGTCAAATCGGACGTATTGGAAAGATGGGAGGATTTTATGAAGCGGCAATCGCTTTTTTTATGTACTTTTGCCGATTGAAATAAAACAGTCTGTCATGAATATGATTTTGCAGTGCGGAGTTCTCTTCGCCTTTTTAGCTCTCGGTGAGCTGACGGTCTGGCTGACGGGGGTTACCGTTCCGTCAAGTATAATAGGAATGTTGTTGCTTGCAATGTCGCTTCAGTTCGGAGTGGTCAAGCTTAACCAGGTTGAGAAGATGGCCGATTTCCTCGTTCATAATCTCGGATTCTTTTTCGTGCCGGCGGGAGTAGGCCTTATGAGCTGCCTGGGACTTCTCGCCTCGGAGTGGCTTCCGATTGTGGGAGCGATGGTGGTGAGTACGGCCGTCATAATGATTGTCACGGGCCATGTCCATCAGATTGTCCGGCGCCGCATGCGTCAGCATCATAATGTTCACAAACAGTCCTGATCACAACCGCTATGGAATTTCTTACAAGCAAGGTTTTTCTGATAGCACTGACTTTCATAGTCTTTTTGCTGTCATGCTATCTTCAGCGTCGGACGGGAATCAAGCTTCTTAACCCCATACTGGTCTCCATCACGGTGCTGATCTGTTTTCTCATGGCTACGGGTGTTGACTACGCGGACTATAAGGCCGGCGGCGATTATATAGATTTCTGGCTTAAACCGGCAGTTGTGGCGCTGGGCGTGCCGCTTTACAAGCAACTCGGTGCAATCCGACGCCAGATGCTACCGCTGCTCATAGCGGAGATGGCGGGGTGCGTTGCCGGCATCATCTCGGTGGTTGTTGTCGCAGAATTGCTGGGTGCTTCACAGACGGTTGTCATGTCGCTGGCTCCCAAAGCCGTCACGACTCCTATAGCGATGGAGGTTTCCGCTTCGATCGGCGGTATTCCGGCGCTGACGGCGGCGGTGGTGGTCTGCACGGGTATCTTCGGCGGTATGGCGGGATTCCGCATAATAAAGTTAGGAAGGGTCAAGAGCCCGATTGCGGGAGGTCTCTCGATGGGGACGGCGGCCCACGCGATAGGCACGTCTGCGGCGATGGAACGCAGCGACCGTTACGGTGCCTTCTCCTCGCTCGGCCTGACTCTCAACGGGTTGCTTACGGCTTTGTTGTCGCCTCTTATACTGAGTCTGTTAGGCTATCCCGTGTAGTGGCGACATCTATTCTTCGATCCGTTTCCTCAGCCAGGGAAGAATCCACTCGAGCTTGAGATAGTGGCGGGGTGAGTCGCAATTGACAAGACGGAAAAATTCCGTTCGGTCGATTCCGGAGGGCAATGAGTCGAGATACTGACGCATGGCGGGATCCTCATATTTCGCATAGTGATGATATTCAAAATTTTCCGGGACTCCGGCTTTGGCAAAAGCTTTTGCGATAATGTCGAAGTCGCGGTCCATGCCCCCTTCGGTACATATCACGGGGCGTGGCGCCAGTGCGGCCACAATGTCTGGAAAATCAAAAAGAGTGAGAAATTCAGGAATCAGGTGTTCGTCGCCATTGGGGAAAGGACGGTGGCCTTTAGCATCGGGTTTATTCATCACGAGGGCACGTTCACGGGTGCGGCAAAGGAAGTCGTTATATACGAAGGCATAGATGGAGTCATCGAGCGCTCCGAGCACCATCAATGGTTCGGTCCCGAGGGAGAATCCGCTGGCTATGATGCGGTCAGGACGTATGAAAGGCTGCGTTTTCATCCAGTCGAGTATAACCTTGTCCTGCCAGGATGCAAGTCCGAGATAACTCCATCCGGTTTCGAGCAGGAAGCGTGATGATGTGGCGTAATCAGGGAATCCGTTATCAGAGAGTTCGCCGCACGAGGGATTATCCACGGCAACGGTCACTATGCCCTCGCGGACATAATGGAGAGCCATTGCCGCCTGCCGGGTGATGGAATCGGGCGCGCCTTCGAGGGTGTAGTTCCCGGCGCGTTCTCCCGCAAGCAATTCTTTAGTCTGTCCGAACCCCGGAATGCAGAGGGCCGCCGGAACCGGATGGGTTTCATCGACTCCGTCGGGAATGAGGAGATAGAATGAGACTACGCTCACGGGGAGAGGATAGGATTCCCATTTTTCTATGCGATAGCCGTCGCGTTGCGCGCTGCATATTTTTTTTGGCTCGGCATCCTGACTTTCAGGGTGGCGCATCAGTCTTTTCATGGCCTGTTTCAGATCTTTTTTCCATGCCGCGTATTGCGCAGGGGTGAAAGTCGAGTCGAATTCATGGATGGGTCTGCGGAATCGCATCAGGTTTTCCGCCAATCCGCGGGTGCTTGTGGCGCGGCCGTCGGGGCGCGGCGCAGAAGTCGCGGCTGCCATCGGGATTACGACCGTCAGGGTCAGAAAAGCTGTCAGAAGAAGTCTTTTAATCATGGTTTCAGAGATGAAGGAAGTATAAGTCGATTAGTCAGAGACTGCGCGGGCGATAGATCAGAGTGGCTGAGCCCGAGGGTCTGAAAAGTCGGGAGGCAACCCGGCGTATGTCGGCGGGGGTGATCTGTCGGTAAAGAACGGTTTCAGAGTTGATGTCGCGTCCGGTCATTACGCTGCGCGCAAGTTGCGAGGCGCGGTTCAGATAGTTGATCTGAGAGAATGTGCGGTTGCTTTCGAAACGGTTTAGCGCACGATGCAATTCATGTTCGGCAACGTCTTCAGATCGCAGGCGGTCAAGTTGGCGCCATATCATCCGTTCGGCTTTTTCGAACGAAGCGGGATCGTTTGAACGAAGCGCTCCGGCGAATCTGATGAATCCCTGTTCCTCGCTTCCCGAGATTCCGGCGTCGGCAGCGGTGAAAATGTCGGATCCCATCACCAGATCGCGATTGAACCGGGCAGACTGCCCGGAGGCGAGAATGTCGGTGATGAGGTCAGCCACGCGGTAGTCGGGGTCATCGGCGGCGTCCATCAGCATCGCTATGGTGATTCGGGTCTGCGGGACGTCACATTCCACCGTCTCGCGGCGCGCGTCGGTTATCGGAGGTTCAGGAAGATTGATGCGCGGGGCTATGTCGCGCCGGGGAATATCGCCATACCATTTTTCAGCAAGTTGCAGCACGCGGCTTTCATCCACGGGGCCGCTGACGGCAAGCACGGCATTGTTTGGGGCGTAGTGGCTGAAAAAGAAATCGCGCACATCGCGGAGGGTGACTTTGTCAATATGGGCGAGTTCCTTGCCTATAGTTGGCCAGCGATAGGGATGGGTTGTGTATAGGAGGCGCCGCAGACGATGAGCCATATCGCCGTATGGCCGGTTGAGGCATGTCTGCTTGAATTCCTCCATGACCACTTTCCGCTGAACCTCGAGGGACTCTGGAGTGAACGCAAGCGAGAGCATGCGGTCGCTTTCTACCCAGAAGGCTGTCTCGACATTGGCAGCCGGCACCACGGTATAGAAATTGGTGAAATCGTTTGAGGTCCATGCGTTGTCGGTTCCTCCGGCAGTTTCCACTGCTCCGTCGAAGTCAGGGACATTGACCGAACCTCCGAACATGAGATGCTCGAAGAGATGGGCCATTCCGGTCAACTCCGGCGATTCATCGCGTGCTCCGACGTTGTAGAGCGTGTCGAGGACAACGTGACAGGTGGAAGGATCGTAATTATGGACAATCCGGAGGCCGTTAGGGAGTGTGTGGATGCTGTATTCGATCACTGGCCGGCCTCTTCGAGAACTTTCATGGAGATAATCTTGATGTCTTCGACCGGGCGGTTGTTTTCATCGACATCCGTTTTCTGGATTCTGTCAACGATGTCGTAACCCTTTTCTACCTGACCGAATACGGTGTAGGAGGCATCCAGATGGGCCGCGCCGCCATTTGTGGTATATTCTTCGATTATTTCCGGAGTGAACCCTTTCAATCCGTCGCCTTTCTGGGCCTTCATGATTTTCATTTCCAGGCGGTCGAGCTCGACGGGGGTGTATCTGCGGCCCGTCACGATGTAGAACTGAGAGCCGCTTGATCTCCATTCAGGATTGGTCTCGTCACCTTCGCGTGCGGCCGCAAGAGCTCCGCGTTTGTGAAAATGACGGGGATAGGTTATCTCGGCCGGAATCGTGTAGTCGGGACTGCCGGAGCCGAGCAGGGCGCCTTTTGCTGCGTTTCTTGAATCGGGGTCACCCGCCTGGACCATGAAGCGGTCAATGACGCGGTGAAACAGAAGACCGTCGTAATAACCCTCCCGGGCCAGCTTCACGAAGTTGGCCTGATGCTGAGGCGTGTCGCCGAAAAGACGGAGCACAACGGTGCCTTCGGTCGTCTTCATCTCGACAAGAACGTCCTTATTCTGAGCGTATAATGCCGTCACTCCCGTCAGGATGACCGTGAGGAATGCAATCAATCTTCTTTTCATGATCAGATTATTCCTGCAGGATAGAGACGTTTGTAGATACGGCGGAAATTGTTGTCGGCAGCGGCAAGTTCGGAAGCCTTGTCCATATAGTCGGGCCCCCAGATGTCGGTCAGGAGAGATCCTATATAGACACGTTCGCGGTCTTTGTCGATGGCAGCTGAAATGAGCCGGTCGATTTCGGCGGAATATTTCCCGGCATCTATGGCATGCAGATAGCGTGCGGCCGACACGGAGAACTGACCGTGGGCATCGACTCTGATCATATTCTCTACGAGAGCCGGCATCTGATCCTCTATTGTCTCTATGTTGTTTGCCATGAACTCGTATGTGAGCAGGCCGTCAGGATCATTGGAAATGGATTTGAGTATATCGTTCATTGGAGTGGATTGGTTTGTATTGAGGTTCCGTCTATTTCGGTTATGCGCCGCGTGAGTTCATCGATGCGGTCCGCGCGCATCTCAAGGGTCATGGAGCAGACATTGTCGAATTCCTGAGAGAGTATCGCGGCCCCTGAATCGCGCACCATGCGCATGACCGAATTCATTGACAGGTAGGGAAAAGTGAAACTTACCGAGTCAGTCTCGTAGGCTGTTTTTATTTCGGCTCCGTCGAGAGCCTGCCGAGCAGCCTCGCGGTAGGCTGCGATAAGGCCGGAGGTTCCGAGTTTGATTCCTCCGAAATAGCGTACGACCGCTATGGCGACATTCGAGAGCTCTTTCGAGCGAATCTGTCCGAGTATGGGCTTGCCGGCTGTGCCGGAAGGTTCTCCGTTGTCAGACCACTGGAATTCGGAGCTTTCCGCTCCGAGCATGTAGGCCCAGCAGACATGACGGGCGTCGTGATATTTCGAGGCAATCGAAGCGATCCAGTCCTTGGCTTCGGCAGCGGAACGAACCGGATGGGCAAAAGCGATGAAGCGGCTCATCTTTTCGCGGATGACCGCTTCACTGTCGTTTGCTATGGTCCGGTATTCGCTTGACATGACGTGGCCGAGGGATTTCTGTCAGACGATCAGCATTGCGTCGCCATAGGCGCCGAAGCGGTATTTTTCCTTGACGGCCACATTGTAGGCGTGCATGACGGTTTCATATCCTCCGAATGCGGCCACCATCATGAGCATGGTGGAGTAGGGGAGGTGGAAGTTGCTGAGCAGGGCGTCGGTCACGGTGAAATCGTAGGGAGGGAAGATGAACTTGTTGGTCCATCCGGAGTAGGTCTTCATGTGTCCGCCCATGCTTCCGGCGCTTGCTATGCCACGCAATACGGATGTTCCGATGGCGCATACACGGTGGCCTGCGTCCTTGACTCCGTTGACGAGCTCGACAAGAGGCTCGTCCACTTCCATCTGCTCGGAATCCATGCGGTGCTTCGTGAGGTCTTCCACGTCGATCTCCCGGAAGTTACCGAGGCCGCTGTGGACGGTTAGGAATGCCTGATGAATGCCTTTGATCTCAAGTCGTTTCATCAATTCGCGGCTGAAATGGAGTCCGGCAGCCGGGGCAACGACGGCTCCTTCCTTCTCGGCATATATGGTCTGATAGCGTTCAATGTCAAGTTCCTCGGGCTCACGCATTATATAGTGGGGCAGCGGGGGCTGTCCGAGGCTGAACAGCTCTTTCTTGAATTCGTCATGAGGACCGTCATAGAGGAAACGCAGGGTGCGCCCGCGGGAAGTGGTGTTGTCGATGACTTCCGCCACCATCGATTCATCTTTGCCGAAATAGAGCTTGTTCCCTATCCTGATCTTGCGGGCCGGCTCCACGAGGACGTCCCATAGCTTGTTTTCAGCGTTAAGCTCACGAAGGAGGAAAACTTCGATCTTCGCTCCGGTCTTTTCCTTGTAACCATAGAGCCGGGCGGGGAAAACCTTGGTATCGTTGAATACCATCACGTCTCCCTCGTCAAAATAATTTATTATTTCTCTGAACACCTTGTGTTCGATTTCGCCCGTCTTGCGATGGATGACCATCATTCGCGATTCATCGCGCTGAGGCACGGGGTGTTGAGCGATCAGCTCTTCGGGGAGATGAAACTTGAATTGGGATAATTTCATTTGTGTTCTATTACAATAGCGTGAAGTTACAATTTTTTAGCTTTTCAGGAACCAGCGCCTCGTCGGCCGGACGCTCTATCGGGACAATACGGAGGAATTCCGTCAGTTGATCGGGGGTGAGACAGTCGGCGATCGCGGCATCTCCGACTCTTGTGCGCCGCAGCGCGGTCAGATGTCCTCCGGATTCCAGCGCACTGCCGATGTCTCGCGCCAGCGCGCGTATATATGTTCCCTTGCTGCACACAACCCTTACGGTTATGCTTTCAGGCGAGAATTCGAGAAGTTCGAGCGTGTCTATGACAAGAACTTTCGGAGCGAGATCGGCGACTTTTCCTTTACGGGCCATATCGTAGGCTCTCCGGCCGTCGATCTTGCATGCGGAATATTGAGGGGGTACCTGCTCGATGCGGCCTGTGAAACGAGACAGGACCTCTTCGACTTTCTCGCGGGTAATGTGGGCGGTAGGATAAGTGGCGTCTATTTCCGTCTCGAGGTCAAACGAGGGGGTGGTGGCCCCGAGGGCAATCGTGGCCACATACTCCTTTACCCCCTGCTGCAGGGACTCGATCAGCTTGGTGGAGCGGCCGGTCACAACTATCATCACTCCGGATGCGAGAGGATCGAGGGTGCCCGCATGGCCCACTTTCATTTTTTTCAGACCGTAGCGGCGGGTGAGCATTCCGCGCACGCGTTTGACCACGTCAAACGATGTCCAGCCAAGGGGCTTGTCGATATATAGGGTTTCTCCTGTAAGAAAATCCATTAAAAACGTCGTTGATGGCGGATGGGATTAGCAGAAAATGCAAAGCAGACCTACGATGGCGCAATAGACGGCGAACCAGACGAGTTTTCCGCGTTTGACGAGATTGATCATCCATTTGCAGGCAAAACATCCGACAACGAAGGCCGCGATGAACCCGACAAGCAGAGGCAGAAGGCCTATCGCGTTGGCGGCAGAAGTGCCGTCCAGGATATGCACGCAGTCAAGGAGCGCCTGGCCGAGGATGGGTATGATGACCATGAAGAATGAGAACTGCGCAATGTCGGCGCGGCGGTCGCCGAGCAGAAGTCCGGTGGCGATTGTGGAGCCGGAACGGCTGAGGCCGGGGAGAGTGGCGAGAGCCTGCGCGCATCCGATAATGAAGGCGTCGCGATAGGTTATGGGGTGTTCTTTAGGAAGAATTGTCGCGGCGCTGTCGGCACCGTGGCCCTTGCGACCGCGGAAATAATAGGCGAAAGCGAGAAGCAACGCCGTTATGAGCAAACAGATTCCAACTGTGGAGAGTGACCCTCCGAAGAAGTTGTCGATAGTGTCCTTGAAGCAGAGACCGATAATTGCTATCGGAATACAGGATACAAGTATTTTCAGGACATACACTGTGTTCTCGTCACGCCTGAAGGTGAAGAACGAGGTGCACAGCGGCACGAATTCGCGCCAGAGAACCACGATTGTGCTTAAAACAGTGGCAACATGCAATGCTACGATCATTTCAAGCGCTTCCGCTCCTTCGAGGTCCATTCCCAGAAGGCTGCGCATTATTTCAAGATGTCCGCTCGAGCTGATGGGCAGATATTCGGAAAGTCCTTGTACTATGCCCAGAATGAGGGCGTCTAACCAGTCCATTTTCTATGTAAGTGTTTTCTGATTGTCTGTTTGGGGAAATTGTCTCACTTTTTCTTGCAAGGCCACATTATGCCAATGCCCATGAATATGAAGCCGAGGAACGCTATGTTGGGACCTATCACGATTCTTCTGGTTGAGAAAATTTCAGGGTTGAACTGGGTGGGATCGGCCGAAGCTCCTCCCGAAGTCAGGGCGAAGCCGATTACTATCATCAGGGCGGCTATTGCCATGAGGATGAAGTTCTTTTTTACCAGGGGAAGCTGCGAATGGTCTTCGCGCCGGATAGCGGAATCCGTGCCTGAGGCGGGATCGGCGGTATTTTTCGTTGGAGTTTTTGCCATTTTAAAAGTCTGTCTTTTTTGCGGGCGTCAGCCGTTTTTCGCAGGGTAGAGCCGGTTTCTCCCCGACATTCCCCGGGCAACGGAGGCCCTCTGTTAATATATTATATATCGTAAATGTTCGGATTCAGTTCATTTTCGTCAGTTGAAAATTTCGTCATAGCTTCGGTGGATGTATTTCATAGCCGCGATATGCGCGGTCAGCGCACACAGGACCACTCCAACAATCACTATGAAAGCGACCGTTACCGCGACGGCCCAGCCGCTTATTATATGAGGTACCACCGGGTCGATAGCGCCGGCGTAAAATACGAGCGCGCTCAGCGCGGCAGATGCTATGATTGCCGCAAGAAGGCCGTTGAGCGCGGCACGCCTGACATAAGGCGCGACTATGTAGCGGGCCGTAGCTCCGACATATTGCTGGGTGTGGATGATAAAGCGCTGTGAATGAATCTGGAGCTTCACGGTGTTGGAGATGAGCACCACGGAGATTATCAGCAATGCTATCCCCACCATCAGGAGCAGCAGGAAGACGGAGCTTACCGAATGGTTTATCTCGGCGGCGATGTCGGTCTGAAGCTGAATGTGATCGACACAGCTTATCCTGTCGAGTTCAGCCGCGATTTTTCTGAGACTGTCAGGTTTGGCCCATTCAGGTTTGACAGTCACATCGTATTCCGGAAGAAAGGGGTTTATGTCGATCAGCTCTTCGGGACCCATGAGCTCCTCCCAGCGTTTGAGAACCTCGTCGGCGGTGCGTGTGGTTATTTCGCTGACATAGGGGGCATTGTTGAGGGCAGTACGCACGCTGTCGAGGGATTTTTGTCCGAAGGAGGGATTGACAACTGCAACGAATCCAACATTGGAGCGCACAAGCCGTCCGGCCTGATGTGTGCCTATGCCGAGAATAACCGTTATCCCCATGACAAGCAACACCATGGCGACGCTTATGATCGTAATAAGCCGCGATCCGTCGAAATGCCTGCGATGTCTGGAACTGCCTTTCATTAGCGCTATTATCCGAAATTTCGTGCAAAGTTAATACATTTTGTCCCCTATGTCAAGAGTTATTGCATGAAAATTCGAAAAAACAGCTGTGAACGACAGTGATAGCGGAGCCTTATCTGAGAGCCTGAGTGACGGCGCGTCCACGCCAGCAGGAAGGAGTTTTGAGGCCGAGGGCCCGGGCTATGGTGGGCGCGATGTCGTAGGAGACTACCATGTCGGTGATGGTCGTGGCCGGTCGCACACCTTTTCCCCATATAATAAGAGGTGACTGCATCTCTGACATGGAGGTGCCTCCGTGGCCGGTGCCTTTGCCTCCGTGGTCGGCCGTGATGATCACCATGGTGTCATCGATCATTCCGGCTTCTTCAAGAGCCTTGAAAATTTCAGCGATGGAGCTGTCGAGGCGCGTCATCATGGCGTAGTATTCGGGAGATCCCCAGCCGTTGTCGTGGCCCGGATGGTCAGGGCGGTCAAACACGATGGCAGTCAGCTCGGGGCGTACGGCCTTGAGATATTCGCCTGCCCGGGCAGCGGTGGCCTCAGGTGCTGTCTGCTCAAAGTGGCTGAACGACAGTGTGTCAACGAGATGTTTTATGCCGTCCCATTCCGCGAAGAGCGCAATGTCGGCTTTCGGATGCTGGAGGCGCGCAAGCTGGAAAACGGTCGGTAAGATGCCGTTGGTTTTTACGGCATCGGTTGGCTGTGTGAGTTCCGGCGTTTTTGAGCCCCAGTTGAGATACCCGTGGACTTCCGGGCCCGCGCCCATGAATATCGAAGCCCAATTCACGGCGCTTGACGAGGGGAGGACCGAGCGTTTTTCCTTGGTGAAGGCCCCTTCAGTCGCAAGTTTCTTTACGAAGGGCATGTCCGACTGATCATAGGTGTTGGCGGCCCAGCCGTCAAGTCCGATGAAAACGACATGTTTTGGCCTTGGAGCGGCCTCGGCGATCAGATAACCGACGAATGTGACAAGCAGAAATGTGATGATGTATCTTTTCATGAAATGTGAAGGTCTTATTTGATGTTTCAGGGATTCAGGATTGTTCCTCCGGGTTCTGTGTGTACCAGGTGGAGTA
>ERZ779851.2002-NODE-2002-length-16554-cov-3.518456_pt1 | contig 16554 bp, 26 predicted proteins | sample MGYA00511094_ERZ779851 | MGnify/ENA primary metagenome ERZ779851 (study PRJEB29588, sample SAMEA2155512) | human gut metagenome | biome: human gut; feature: human-associated habitat; material: faeces | place: Denmark | collected 2008/2010 ...
TAATAAATATACGTAGAAAATAACGATGGTATGGTATAATTAAGTGTAGAAGTTCTTTGAGCAAACAAAAGATATATCATGACTCTATTATATTTATACCAAGAATAATTCAATGTAATAACGTTATCTAGATTTGTATCTGTGCTAGGCAAAATAGAACCATTATCATTGTATATAGATATAGGAATGATATTATCTTCTGTTGAATAAATCATCTTATAATCTACAAATCCTTTAAATGTTGTTCTTCCAGTGGTAAATTTAAGTTGTTTTATAGAAGCGTCATTACATATCTAAATATCCATATTTACACGTAATTGGATTATTTGAATCGTCGTAGAAACCTCCATTAGCCCATAGTCGTGCTATACCAATTCTGCTTCCATAAATTATAGCATCCATATCTGTTATTGACATAATATATATGATTTCATATGCCCACACTTCTTTGACATTTTTAGGATACTCTATAATAGTAGCCCAAATAACATGTCTTCCCATTATATCTGTTGTAGTACTATAATCTGGAACTTTACAAATATCTGTATTAATAGAAGCGTCATTAAATGCTTATATACCAATATCTACACATAATTAGATTATCAAAATCTCGATATACACCAGATGCAAGAGTTCCATCTTTTGTCATCCAAACATTAGATCCTGTAGCCTGAAAAACACCTTCAAGAAAATATCCAGATACTGCGATGAATGGAACAATGTAATATCCAGCATCTTTATTTCCACTTGGATAAGTTATTGGGAACATTTGAATTACGCATCTTCCATCAATATAAGCAGCAATATTACTTCCTGGAATATTGCAAGTATCAGTTTTAAGAGAAGCGTCAGATTATTGAGTAATATTTATTAAGCATAGACAATGTTTGCATAATAGTTTGTATCTTGAGATGATGCACCATCAGAGTAGTGATATAGCTCTTTGCAATATAATTTTCCATTATATTGATAAACCCAGTAGATTGCACCGTTGGATACACCACTTTTATTCAATAATTCAAATCCTATCATAGTACCATTTAATGGATATCCACTAGTAGTAATATAAATATCATTAAGCTTTTTAATAGAAGCGTCATTATATATCAATATACCAATATCTACATATAATAGGATTTTTGTTATCTGTATATGTATTACCATCAGCCGCAGATCCAGGAACTTTTGATAATGCTATATTAGAACTTGTTATGATGAATGTTTTATTTTCATCATTGTAACTTGAACTTGTATATCCATCAACCACTATAAAAGGAAATCTATAAATATCAAGATACTTAGTAGAAGTTGGATATTTTATTGGTATTGCTTGCACCACGCATTTTCTAGGTATATATGTAGCTCCAAGAGCACTTTCTGGAACCTTACAAGTATCTGTTTTAAGAGAAGCGTCATATTCATTAAACATAGATGATGTTTACATTATATGCATCGTAGGTGGATGTTGAACCATCCATCCAATGCTGTATATTTCTGCAATATAATTTTCCTTTATTTTGGAAAACCCAGTTTGCATCATTATTTACATTATCTAATATATCAAATCCAATCATAGTACCATTTATAGGATATCCAGTTGTTGGGATATGAATATTATTAAGCTTCTTTATAGAAGCGTCAGAGTATAAAAAAAATAAAGCTAATAGGAGAGATTTCTATTAGCTTTATTCGGGATTAACTCAGTATGTAGTACTTTTCTTAGTAACTGCATACAGAGTTCAATTCACACTCACGCATGCTTGCGAACCATTTGTTCGGAAAGCATGACTCATCGAGCGCAAATCTATTCTCCTTCTTTTCCCACCATTGTTTGAGGAGCGCGCTGCGTTCCTCATTACTCATCGGTTTGTAAATTGCTACAAATCGATCGCCATCAGTATTGGACTGATGGATCATAGACATAGTATTTACCTCCATATGCCAATTATATTTTGTTTTTTTATACGCCAATAAAAGGTATTATCTAACCTTCTATTTCAATTTTATACTATACAAGTGAAAATAAAGACTTTTAAAATATCAATGACGCTTCTATTAAGAGTAGAGATGTTAAAACAGATGATAGTGGATTATATAAAACAACTGATAATATAGTTATATTAAGTATATTTACATTTGGAAATGGTAGGTTTGCACTATATGTACCTTATTTAATATATTATGATGATAATTCTAATACTACTATGGTTCAATGCTATGATAATTCATCACACGTTCATCACTTAACATTAGACTTTTATTTAAAAGATAAAAGTGATGATACAACGATATACGTATATCCAAATCTTGCACCTATTGCCATTGATATCAGAATATATTATATAAATAGATAAAAATAAAAACCAGTAGAGATTTAATTCTACTATGGTAATTTTCAAATCGTTTTTTTTTGATTACTAATTTATAATGGATCCATAAAATACATTATAAAGGAGAATATAATAATGGCTATATTTACTGAGAGCATATGTCTAAATTGGTTTAATGAAGCCAATAATACATATGGAATTAAATTTGCTACTGCTGAAACACAAATTGTTGATAGATATAATGGAAATATATTTTCAGATAAGAAAGTTATTCAAGCAATTAATAATGCATGGCCACAAATTCAGAAATATAGAGATGAATTTATTGAAGATGAATTGGATACATGGTATCAAGATGAAAATGGAAATTATGAATATGGAGCAAATACTGTAGAAAAAGTATTGAAATTTGCTACACTTGATGTAATCTCTGGAATTAGATATGATGATGGTAAAATTAGCATAGAGGTATGGTATAATTCTAAATTTATAAGAAAAGATGCAGAAAAATTCTTTGGAGGCCATTCTCTTATTATTGGTTTTTATATTCAAAGTAATTATAAAGTGACAGATATGGAATGTGAACTTGCTGGATAATTACTATATACTTTCATAAATAAAAATATATCCCAGTAGAGATTTATTCTCTACTGGGAATTTTTAATTTAAATATTCTTTACTATCTACGATTTTAATACTAGGTTTTAGTAGTACAATTGTTCCACTACCAGATTTATTCTTATCATACATCATAATTCCAACATTTCCGTTATCAAATACATATAGACTAGGACTTCTAAATCTATATTTAAGTTTAATCAAATTATCTGTACCAGCAAATTTTTCTAGTTTCTCATTTACTTTACCACAGATATCTTTCCAATTATTCTTAATCCATTCAATAGCAGAAACTTGTTGTCTATTAGGTTCTTCAGAATTCTTATTTTTCTCGTATACAAAGACTACATCTGCCCTTGCAGAGATACAAAATCCTTTTAGATTAATAGGCTTATATTTATGATCTGATACAAATGAAGAGTATTTATGGCTACTAGATTCTACTAAACTTTGTAAACATTGTTGAGTTGTATAGATAGCCATATTTATTTAGTCTCCTCAACACCAATATTTGCTTTTAGACCATATCTACGAATTCCAGTCATCAATTGCATTGCCCAGTCATTCTTAACATCTCTGCCATAATTTTGACTTCCGAGATCATTCTTATTAAGAGCATCACTAGGAAATACAATATGAATATCATCGCTTGCCATGCCAGGAATATCAGTTTGATATGTATCTACAATATCATCTGCTGCTTCACCGATAGTCTTACCGCAAGCTTCTACATAAGTCATAAATTCTACAGCTTCAATGAAAAGACTTGCCTTTTCGCCTTCACCATTCTTAGAGACTGTAACTTTAAGATTCTGCGGATCAGCAGCAGCATTCTTCATTGCCTTATATACGCCACCAGTAATAGGGCAAATATTATCAAAGATTTCCATAAGATCTGCTGATCTTAGAGTATTATCCAGATTTGCTCCAGTCTGATCATTGACATCAGATTCATAGATAGTATGGATTTGTTTCATATTAAAATTCATAATAATTATCTCCTTTATGAAAAGTTTTCGAGAATTATTATGATGTGAAATATCATTAGATATAATATACTCTAACAGGTCCTGTGCCATTTGTTGGATTTTTGGTTATACTGCGTATTATAATTATATTTAATTTTACTATAAATGCACAATTATATTTACTAATAATATGGTTACGATATATTGCAGATATTGGAGAGCCTGTGGTAAATGTATATCCATTGATATCAGTAATTTCTATATCCTGATTCTTAATTCTAGTAGAAGCGTCAGATTATTAAAATATTATATTTAACTATATCTACGAATGCAAAAAGCTTTCCAATTTAAAGTTTCATTTTCATTATAATCACAAAATACAATAGTTTGATATATTGTATCGTTTGTTGTTATGTAGCTATCTTTGAATATTTTTCCATACCATAAATAATCATATTTATAATTAACAGTAGTTATCCCCTTAGTATCTGCGTATACAGGTAAAATAAATCTATAATTTAGGGTATTTACATTTAAACTACAGATACATTCTAGAATATGATAATTATATAAGTCTATATAATCACCAGATAAATCATTTCGTTCATAGCCATTTATAATTATTAATGGCGTATTAATAGATGTAAAATTCTTCACTTTAATAGAAGCGTCAGATTATAAAAAAAATAAAATAGAGGAATGGAGTAAAATCCATTCCTCTATTATTAGTTATTCAATTTTTATTCCCATAGCTTCAATTTCATCCATTGCTCTACAAATTGCAGGATATTCCCCAGGACTAATAGCCATCATGGAAAATCTTCCTTTAACTCCAGATCTTTTTAATTCATTCTCATATTCGAATACAATATCTTTGATCTCATCAATATCCATAGTATTTAGAATATCCAAGATAGCATTAGATACAGCAGAGTAGACATATTTTTCATTGTCATCATCAAAGGCATCAAATCTATCTGTCATGATTGAAATAAAAAGATTTGTGAGCTGATCACTAAAAGTCTTAGAAAATACATTTACTACCATTTGTTCAGTCATAATATCAGGATCCATGTGCTGCATAGCACGCACCATTCTTCTAATATTACGACGTTCATCTGTACTAGAATTTCTATTTACTACAATCCATAAAGCATAACTTTCAGAAAGACCAAGACTCATAAGATTATTGATCATTTCTCGATTCATTCTTATAGCAATTTTTCCAAGCAAACAAGCATTTTCTTCATTATAAAGAACATTGTTTGCAGGATTAATTACATAAGCTCGATATACTCTATTGAATCTATTAGTATATTCTCTGTCAAGAGCTATACCAGACATATCCAAAGCTACAAGAAAATCCTTATCAGTAATAGTTCTTAAAGCCTTAGGTTTTTTATCCACAGCGGATGATAATAAAGTAAGAATATTCTGCTGTACATATTCTATCATCTTATTATATCCATCATAAACAATTCTGCCTTTAACTTCAGAAAATCTGTCATAAATCTTATTAGGATTTTCAAACATAGTGTAACGTTCTCTTTCACTATTTCTATCGGTAAAATTCTTTACAAGATACCCAAAATTCACATTCACCATATCCATAAGATTTATTTCCTTTTATAAGTCATAAATTTAAAATTGTAAGATCCATTAGATCTCCAATCTTCATCTTCAACAACTTTCCAATCATCCATTTGATCTAGATTAGGAAATGTTGCATCATGTGCAGGAGCTTCAGCATTTACTTTAGTTACATATACTGTATCATAATAAGGAAGTAGAAGTCTATAAATCTGTTCTCCACCACAGACTATAGTATTTTCACTATCTCCAATAATTTCTACAGCATCAAGTAAAATACGAAGATTTTCAACCCAGAAAATCATAGTTCTATTGTTAGGAACTTTCACATCTGGATTAGATCTTACAGCAAATGATGATCTATATTCTGCATCATTAAAATAAGGATTGCTAAGTCCTTCTTTCTTTTCTGAGAAAAATCCTGCATACTTAGCAGCAAACAAAGATTTAGACTCAAGATGATTAAAATCTCTGGTCATAACAATATTCTTACGTCCAGGAAGAGGTTTCATTCCAGGAAATGACTCTAGAGTCTTACGGCCATATACAATAGTTTTACCCATTGTAATATCTTTAAATCGAGTCATATCTTCTTTAATATTAAAAAGAAGATTATTCTGATTTCCGATAGCCCAATTGTTGTCTACACATACAATTGCTTTCATCATTTCATTTTTTCTCCTTAAATTCAACAAGAGTAAATCTAGTAGTAGTTCCATCTTTAACTTTATCAAACCACATACTTGCAGGCCGTACCCACACAGTATGATCTGTGGCAAAGAACAGATTAGGATCTGTATTATCCTTAGAAGTATTATTTACGTGAATATATGCAATCATATCTTCCAGTGTCTCAGTATGCTTACATAGAGCAACTACTTTTACAAAAGATCCTTTATGATGCTTATAAATTTCTCCAACTTTAACTTTCATTATTTTATCCTCTATCGATTCTAGTTGCAATTTTTCTCCATACAGAGATAGGAATCATTCTTACATTATCAGTCACATCACTAGATTTACATTCATCTTCGATATAATTAAAAGGACAGCAAGCGACAAGGTATTCATCAGTAGTATTATGCTTAGCAATATATAATACTCGCATAATCCTCTCAGTGATCACGTTAAAAGGATTTATGGGCTCTAAATTTCTAATATCTACTCTATATGTAGAACCAATCTTTGCTCCACGAATAACCAGCTTTTCTTCCATTTTAATTTATTCTCCTTTTAATTATATTAAATTGCAACAGGGAATTTAATCTGAGAATTATGCTGATAATTATCGATATGAATATTATCGATTTTAAAGTCATAGAAATTATCTACTTTATCAAGCCATACATTAGGAGCATCAAAAGTAGGACGTTCAATAAGTTCTTTTACAATAGGAATATGACGATCATAAATATGACAATCAGCGATCACATGTACCAGTTCTCCAGGATACATATCACAAACTTTAGCAAGCATCATAATAAGAATTGCATATTGCACAACATTCCAATTGCCTGCAGTAAGCATGTCTTGAGAACGCTGATTAAGAATACCATTTAGAGTGAGTCTACCATCTTCTTTATCTCTAGTAACATTAAAAGTCATGGAATATGCGCAAGGATAAAGATTCATATCATGAAGATCTTCAAAGTTATAAATATTAGTCATGATTCTTCTAGAAAAAGGATTATGCTTAAGATCCCAAATTACTCCATCAATTTGGTCAAGCAATACCCAATAATTATCGTCTTTAAATACTACCCTAGAAGAAGGATATTCCTTCAGCTCTGCAAACACTTCATCAGTAGGATAATCTTTCAAATAATGATGAGCATAAGTTTTACCGATTTGATATCCATATGCTTTACCAATAGACCCTTCAGCATCTGCCCAAGAATCCCAAATATGAGAATTCAAATCATTTACATTATTACTCTTCTTTTGCCAAATCCAAAGAAGTTCATCGGCAGCTGCTTTAATACTAGTAGGACGCATAGTAATAGCAGGAAATTCTTTTTGAAGATTATAACGATTTACAACTCCAAATTTCTTAATAGTATAAGCAGGCTCATTTGTATCTGCCCAAGTTGCTCTTACACTTTCACCAGTAGTATCAATACCATTATTGATAATATCAAGACAAGTGTTTTTAAAAATAGTATCTGCCTGAGACATAGTATAAATCCTCCTAATATATAATAGGGTTAAATTATATAAAAGTCGATAATATAATAAAAAATAAAAGGAGTGGGCGAATGAAACCCACTCCTTTTATATTAATGATTAAGAGATCATGAAATAACAATCCTCGATGAATTTATCAATGTCTCTTAATTTTTCAGTATTTGGAAAGATATTCACATCTTCTACATGGATAGGTTCTCCATGAATATCTTTATCAAATACTTTTGCAGTAATGATCATATTACAAATTGAATAAGTAATCGCTCCTTTCATGATTCCGATTATGGTTGCTTTATCTACTCCTTTATTGACAAGATCCATATAATCAATATTAGGAGACTTGCCAATAGCGGAACATGTTACGGTTCCATTATATTTACGGAAGCATAAAAAACATGTTCCAGAAAATTGCATAGTAGAACTATATACAATTTCCCTTTTCTTCTCATTGTAAATATTAACCTCAATTTCTGGGAGATCTCCACTTCTATTGAGGTTATTCACAATAAGCATGTTCATTATTCCTGCGCCTCCTCTTTATCATCCTTAACAGGCACAGGAATTTCGAACTGGTCCTTATAATCCCTCATGAATTTCTTGGCCAATTCCTTACTATCAAAAGTGGCCATAAATCCATTAGGATGGACAAAGCTCAGACCAGTGTTGAAATTGATCTGAGCAAAATTAGGAGTTTTTGCACTCAGTCCTCTAAACTGCTGAGGGAACAGAGCTTTATTAACTCCCTTCCATTTTACAGATGTGATTGAATACTTCCCGATTTCTCGATTACTCTGGAAACCGAAAAATGCGATTCCATCTTTCGGTGCAATATATTTACCGATAGGTGCATAATGCTCCAAGTACACGCACCCATCAGCAATGTCTACTGCAGTCTCTGCACACTCACGTGCATGACAATCAGCATAGATATGCTCAATGATATATTCGAGCGTATCACGTGCCTTGCTGATTGCAGTGAATACTCTGATATCAGTATTGCTATTCGGGGAATCCCAAGTGGGATTCATGCATTTGATCTCAAATGCAGCCGGGTTTCCACACCCGGTATTATCATTGAGATCGATACCTTTGACCCAAGAGGAGTCGAAAGCTTCATATTCCTCCTGGGTCAAGAATCCTTCATGGAACTCTCTTACAATCAGCCCAAATGCAGCATAAGGAGTTCCATCTTCTCTACGCTGCTTCTGTTCTTCTGGAAAATGGTGGTCAAAACGACCACCACCAACGTCATACACGAGATAACCGTTCTCCTCGGTCATCTCAGGAGAGATAACATTCTTACGTTCCCACTTAGGAAACGGAAGGCCGAATACGTCATACAAAATCATGAGATATGCCGTAGCATATACCTCATCGGCGTGAAATACGCCGGAGTGAAAGATAACATTTTTGTACTTCATGAGCTTGCCACGAAGAGTAGAAGCGGTAGAACCATTATTAAGGCTAAACATATTTTTTATCTCCTTTTTCTTTTTATTCTTATTCGCTGATGTTCTTACTAATGGTCAGAGTTACCTGACCATTGAACCCATGCTCTTTCAAAAATTGGGCAATATTGTCAGTATCAATATTGAAACTGACAGTCATGCTCATATTCTGAATACTGATTGTGGATTTGGATTTCTTTGCGCTCCATTTTTCTTGATACTTTGCATTGGTAGCTGCATATTCTGCAGCAGCTTTCAGACAATCGTAATCAGTGTAAAACCGATTTACGATGTCATCATGCTCTTTCTGAGGACTTTTCCTATCAAAAGTAGGAATGATATTTCCAAGTTTCTGATTAATTTTCCTGATCGTGATGGGAGAGCATCCCATCATAATAGCAATGCTCCTTGTTGTTAATCCGGGATATTTGTTCAAGATGTCCTTCAGATACATAGCCTGAACATCATCAGGCCAGAGTCTGAAGGTTTTGTAAGCAACTTTCTTTCCAAGCTGAAAGCTTCTGGGATTGCTGTCATTGCGAACAACAAATCCACGATTGCTGTTTCTCTTGGGTTTAGGAAGAGATTTTCTCTTTTCAGAGATATCCTTCTTAAATTCAGCTGCCGCATCTTCTCTTACGATAAAACCTTTGTGATCCATAATCTTTGGACCTCCTTTATAAAAATTTTGACTTAATAGAGAACGTACATGTCTCTATCAATTTTATAATATCTAATCAAAATAAATAATAATAAATAAAAAATAATAGGATAGGTTTTACGCCTATCCTATTATTTACTTTTAGATTCTTACTACATTGGAGTAGTTTGCTTTCTTTGCACCAAATTGACCAATTCCAGCAGAAGATACAGGGAAATTACCAAGATTATCAGTAATGATTTCTTGATAATCAATCAGCTTTCTCAACCATTCTGGAACAGGAAGATCTTTAGGCAATGCAATAGTATCAAGTTTACCCTTGAATAGATCACAGACTTTTAATCCATCAGCGAGATTCTGATTTTTAGGATCTGTTAATTCACAGAGTTTTTGATACTGTTCAGGATACTCATCCTTGATAGATTCTAGAGTATCTTTATTTACATTAACCTTAATCACATCGATAGCATTTCTATCTCCAAGATCAAACCCAGGAAGATCACATTTTACATAATTCCATGCAATAGCTGCTTTAACTCCCTGAATTCTAGCTCCTTGATTTTCATAACTATCCATAGATTTAATGGTTGCAGGCTTGTAATATTTCTTAGATCCGGAAAGAAGATCATTATAAATAGTCTTCTCTAGTATTGCAATATCTTTAATAAGCTTCAATTGATCTACAGAATTTCCAGTTAACATATCTTCAAGAAGAATCTTTTTCAATGCCTTCTGTGTGTCCTTAGAAGTAGAAGACTTAGTAAGACAGTCAATACCCTTAACGTCCAAAACACCATTTCCTAGATAATTACCTTCCTGCAGAATCTGCAAACTAGCATAATGTTTCTTAGCATCAGTCAACATGATTCTAGACATATAAAACTCGTTCTTCATGTTAATCTTACACTTAGCATCACCCCGATAAGATCCAGATTCCTTAGTAAAATCAATCATATACTTGTTAATCACAGAAGATAGAATATAGCACATAATATTGATCAAAGCAAATTTTACATTGTCTTGAGGAATAATCTTAGTTGCATCAATAGCTCTTCTTTGATTAATGATCTCTTCGCTAAAGAAATCATAATCCTTTTTATCATCTAAAAATTCAATAGCAGTAAGTTCCGATTGATCTACAATATCTCCAAAGCTATCTACTTTCAAAGTCTTAGTGGCTAACCGATTATCTGTTGCATTATACCACTCAGGAGTTTCAGTATCAGCCCAGAAATAGTCTTTTCTCTTTTTCTCCTCTTCGAGGAATTTATATACATCGATTTGCTGATGCATAATAAGGCAATCATAATCTTTTAGATACTGTATGTTATAATTATACCAAGCATCCAAAGAGATAAACGAAGAATCCGTATCGGAAACAATAGAAACAGTCTTAACCATCTCTTTATTTCTGATCATTCTATCCATATACTGATGGCAATAGAAGACATATTCCAACAATAAATCTCGAAGAGCATTAAGATCATTAACAATTTCTTTTGGAGGATTTGCAGGTTCAATATAAGGAACTTTCATTTCAGTAATAATCTTTACCATTAGATCTCTGGCAATAGGAAGATCCATAAAACAATAAAGATTATTCTTGTAGAAGAGTCTATTCAATTCAATCTGATTACAGTTTTGAATAATTCTCCATACAGTATCCATATCTTGATCTGTAGGAATATATTTAAAACCACAATTCATCATGATTTTATTGAAACACTCTTCGGGAGAGATAAATCCATTGAAGCCAAGAACTTCATAATCATTATATTTCCAATCATGATACTCCATTCTTACATTATCAATGAAAATAAGAACATCATTAAGACTTCCAAACTTAACATTGTTCCCTAAGAAACCTTCAAAACAAAGGATTGCAGAACTAATTAGAGATCTACCGATAGATGTTACAGAAGGCGCAATGTTGAGGTCGAACAAAATCGACACGTACAAACCAACAAGGCCATATATCGTAATATTCATATAAGTCGTTGATACTATCTCTCACTTATACAGTTCTCTAATGAACTTCCCTAGATTATCTCTAGGATACTAGACTATATCACTACCATATCATATTTCTATGACTTAGGTACACCAGATTTCGAGACTCACTTGAGCTCTACAATTAGTCGTTGAACCTATTAGAGAATCACTTCTCTAAGCTGGATGCTGATTGTCTATTTTAGTTAAAGATACTTAGGCTTACTATCACCATATATCATCCTAATTATTGTTTCTGCTTTCGCTCTAATATCTACACATATTAGTAATTAGGCTTTAAGACTTCCCAGCAATTTCTTGGTGTTACCATTTGACCGTTTCCAGCCTAATGGGGCTATATAGTTAACCATTTACATCTATTTTATCAAGTGCCTGGAGTAGGTTATATTTCTCAAATTGTTCTGATCCTTTAGGATATTTAAACATTTCTTTCTTATGAAGTTTTCTGAGGTCTAGGAAGTTTTGAATAACCTTTGCCATAGGATTTGGAACTACATCATGTCTTCTAAACATAGTTCCATAACTTGTTAGAATTGGTTCTCGCTTTGCAATATAATCCACCAGTTCTAGCATACTAATCTTAGGATTAGAACCAGTGTAATTATTCTGTACTACGAGATCGAAATTCTTGAACCTCTTAGATATCGAATATTCAACTCCAGCATAAATGTCTCGTATATCCATTTCTGGATGTGCTGATTTAATTATTCTGGACATTGTATCTCGATACTTCATCAAGATTTTATGCTCTTTTGGATCAACAGTTTGATTCATTTTTACCATTCCATTTAATATCTCCTTTCAGTTTCTATTACTAAAATATTAGCCCAGAGGTAACTTTATACCTCTGGGCCATATTCAAGTCAAGTTAATTATTACAGTTACAGCAACCATAATGATCATGCTTAGGATTGCAGTTACAGCCAGAGTTAATAGTATTATCAATTACAGGAGTTTCCTTGTAAAAGCCATATTTTCTACCCCAAGCTTTAACCTTTACCTTTAGAGAAGGATAAGGAATAGTATCAACGTCTACTGGATTATAGACAATGATCATATTCGGAATACCTTGCTGGTCAGGATCGAACTTAAAAGTTCCACTGAAAGATCTGCACAACTTAAAAGAATTTTCTGCAATATCTTTATTAAGCTGTGCATCAAATTCAGCTTTAGGAAAGTATCTGAGATTAATATAATGGAGATAAGGCATAAAGATCTGCATCTTTTCAGTAATGGTCATGATATCCCATCCACTGAGTAACCAATCCCATCTATTAAGAAACTCAGATTCTTCTATATTTGTAGAATCATTTACAACGGTATCGTTAGTAGAAGATAGATTATCATCTTCTCGTTCAATATAATTAGCCATTGTCCTTCTTCTCTTCCATGACAGTCTTGTAGTTCTCGCCAGTGGTATCACTCCACTTTAGCAGAACAGGATGATCCTTCAGAAGCTGATCAATACGATCATGGAGCTCCTTCTTGAAAGAGGTCTTCATGCGCTCATGAACATACAGAACACGAATGTTGTTGCGATCATCAGCAATATAACGATTCATACGAGCATTTGCAAGCTCAATCAGAATATCATTAGTCTTAGAAATAGCCTTGGTTTCATCTACAGTATAATTCTTCTCACCATTCAGATATGCAAGAACATCCTTCATGGAAATATGATGGACATTAGTATCTGCAATTGCCTTCTCCAGGAAAGTGCAAGCATCATTGATAACGTCCAGACTCTTAATCTGCTTCTCAATGAGCTGAGCCTTATGCGCTGCATATTCTTCATCAGTCATACGGGGCTTGTTGCTGAAGTTCTTGTTCTTACCGTTGTAATTGTTCATAATAAAAGTCCTTTCTAGATATGTATATTGAGAGATAAATATTCTCCCATTGATTATTATAAAGTATGCAAAATTATCAATTACAATTGAACTATTTTATAATAACTCATAATGGGAAATGAATGAAATAGAGAGCTCGATTTCATTTCATCACTTTTATAATACATAACCATTATGAAATTTAAACTCTACATGTAGAAAGGACTTAATATCATGGGCATTTATTCTGAAAATAATTACAATGAAGAATTCGGCATTGATATGGATGCTCTTGTTGAGGCATTCCTGGTCGATGATCTGACTCACCATTATAGTGAGAACACTGTTCGTGAGTTCTGTGCTCCTAATGGTGTTGGCGAGTCTCTGCTTGAGGCAAAGGTTCTGTCTAATAAGCGTACTATGGTTCGTCTGTCTAAGGCAACTGACCTGATTCGTCGTAAGACTATTGCGGCAATCATGATGGCACGTGATAAGAAGGATCCTCTGTATAATAAGCTGGTTAAGTATCAGCTGCTTCGTAAACAGACTCGCGCTAAGATTGTGGAAAAGTATGGCAACAAAGCAGCTCGTGCAGCTATGGCTGCCCAGAAGCAGTATATGAAGAATATGCGTGGTGTTAACTTGACTAATACCAGCTTCATTACTAATGATCCCAATCGCTAATTACCAAGCCATTCTCTAATTCTTTTTCTCTCTTTTTTATAACCCCAGGAGGTATAGGTCGCCTCCTGGGGTATATTTTAACTTCATAATAAAATAAAAGGAGGTATTAGTATGCATGTACCTAAACCACTTGGAGGGTATCCTCTAGTATTAAGAGATGAAACAGCATCTAAACCCAGAAATAATGAGTTGATGTTTGATTACACTACTAATGATCTCTATTTTGTAGAAAATAATAAGCCTGTAAAACTGGCAAGATCTATATATGATAAGATCATTAAGTCTAAACTAGAGAATGTAACAGTTAATATTTGTAAATCTGATAAAGAAGGATCTGAATCTGTAGCTCCTGCAATTGATCAGAGGAAAATGAATAACTGGTATATGAATATTCAGAGTAGAAGTACAGAAAATTAAATATAAAATGGAGAAGGAATTAATTCCTTCTCCAAATTTTTAACTAATCTTAATATGAAATACTCCATTAGATTGAGAGTTTTTAGCTTTTGCTCTACGAATAGAAGATGCAAGAGAAGTTCTACCATATCGAGAAGTATAAATGATAGTACCATCTCTTGTTTTAATTACACAGCAAGGATGCCTATCACATACAGAAATAGCTTCTTCTTTATTAGGAGTCTTAATAAGAACTTCACTATTTCTAGTATTCTGCACGATATACATTTCTACAGGCTTAATATTTCTCTGGTTAAGAGCATCTGTCATTCTAAGAAAATTGTATAGAATAGAATTAATATCTGCTGCAAGAAAATTACATGTATCAGAAATAATAATATTCTTTTCAGAGTTATCACTATACCAAATACTATCTTTTCTAGTATCTACAACTTCTTTTCTTCCAGATCTATTTAGAATCATTTGGATAATATCCTTGTCTTCATCTGTAGGAACCACAATATCTGCATCTTGGATATGTGTAAATACACAAAATAGGTCGCAGGATTTAATCTTAGATTTAATATCTTCTACAGTATCTCCAAGAAGATTACTTACAGGATATACATCAATCTTATTAGGAAGAATTAAATTTGTATAGTTATTATAAAAGCAAATTCTTTTCATAACAATTCCTTTCTATTATTCATTGATATTAATATATCCAAGAATATAGCTAGGATTCTTCTTAGGCATATGCTGCGTAGCAGTAATCTTTGCTCTACCATTTACGATAGTAGAATCATAGAAATAGAATCTACCGGAAATACATCTGAAATACATCTCATCAGTAGCATTTCTATAAACAGGAGTATCATGAAGGTTAATAATCTTACCTTCATAAGGATGAATAACTTCTTTTACACCAGGAATAGGAGTAGGAACTGCAACAGGCTTTACTTCTTCCTTTTTCATCCAAGGATCTTCAAATAGCTCTCCATCGTCATCAATGTAGATTTTATATCCTTCATGTGCAAGAGCCTTAGTCTTAGCAGCTTCATAATCAGGACTTGCAAAAATCTGAGTATCGGGTTTTTCCCAAGCCAATCTTACACGATACATATGAGAAATCTGTTCTTCAACAGTTTCTTCTTGTTCAAGAGACTGTTCTTCAACCATTTCATTATTCTGAGCATTCTCTGTATTAATTCTATTGCTTCTAATTCTCTTTCTAGACATATCTTTAACCTCGTTATCCCATTCATAAATACCACTATTTTCAATAATTGCTACACAAGTATTGAAGAAATAAGATGTAGTTGTGTATGTAAATTCATGATTAAATCCTAGTCTACTTAGTTTATTAATCACGTTCTTATAGTCAGTATCTCCAATGATATTAGAATACTTAAAAGGACCATCTTTAGATCTTCTAGCAGTAGTAAGAAAATCCACGAAATGATTAATGCATTCATCTGCAGATGTAAATGCTTTAAGAAGAATAAAATTCTTTTCATCACATGATTGAGGATTCTCATATGTAATTTTACTATCTACAGAATAGCATGTACCAAACCAACTATCATCTACTGTCATAGAGAATAGATTATTTGTCTCTCTATAGAATTCAGAGTTACCATAATTAGAAATGAGAGCAGCGATACCACCAATTATAGATGGAAGAATATTAGCTTTATTACCTGCATTAATACATGCATTCTTGATAGAATCAAAAAATATCTTTTGTTCTTCTGTAATATTTCCCATAATAGTACCTCCTTAATAATTTATAAGGATGTTTTGCCCATAGTTTTATTTTTATATTATATAATAAGA
>ERZ779851.2015-NODE-2015-length-16466-cov-8.566145_pt1 | contig 16466 bp, 8 predicted proteins | sample MGYA00511094_ERZ779851 | MGnify/ENA primary metagenome ERZ779851 (study PRJEB29588, sample SAMEA2155512) | human gut metagenome | biome: human gut; feature: human-associated habitat; material: faeces | place: Denmark | collected 2008/2010 ...
GACACCCTCATGGCACAGCAGCAAAGCGCCGAGCAGGCCGTTCGTCTGGCGCAGGCAAACCGGGAGGAGGCTGAACGTGAAGTTGAAGCCGCAAAAAAGAAGATGGATGCACTTGTGAAGAGCGACAAAGAGGTCAAAGCATTCGTACAAAGCCTGGGTTCCGCAGACGAGCTTCTGCCCGACACCGGGATGCTGGAAACCGCCAGGAGCTACCGCGCAAGCAAAGCTCTCCCGGTTATCAAGAAGCTCGTCCGCAAGCTGAGAGAGGTCTATGCCCTGCTGGTCAACGAGCGCCAGAAGAACACCGACATGCTCAGAGAAACCGCGTACTGGAAGCGAAAAGCAGAACCCAATGAGCTCATGCAGGAGAAAGTTTCCAAACTGGACAGGCTGACCCGGACACTCGGCGCGGATGAAATCGACCGGCTGCTGTCTCAGCGCAGCACCCATGAACATAGCCGATATAAAGCATGGGAAACCAACCGATAACCTGAAAACTCATCTTCAACAATCAATCCCTACAAAACTGGCAGAATACAAGGAAGTGAAACATACGAGAATTTTCGATACCCTCAAAGCCCGCATAACCGTCCCGCAGGCAGCTGCATATTACGGCGTCAGGATCGGGCAAAACGGCATGTGCTGCTGTCCGTTCCATTCGGACAGGACGCCCTCCATGAAGATCAACGAAACTTACTATTATTGCTTCGGCTGTCATAGCACCGGCGACGTGATCGACTTCACCGCCAGACTGTTCAATTTGTCTCCCCTCGATGCAGCGCGCAAGCTGGCATTGGATTTCGGCATCGATCCCAACACGCCGGTATCCGCTGCCGTTGCGCTTCCCCGTATCCGGCAGGAGGAACCCCAGCGGGAACGGGAAGGGCACTGCGCCTCCGTGCTGATCGAATATGAACGGCTCCTGAAAAGCCGCCAGCAACGATTTGCCCCCGTTCATCTCTCGGAGGAATGGGACGACCGCTTCATATCCGCCAGCCATGCGCTACCGCAGGTGTCCTATATGATTGACTGCCTGTACGATGCAGACAGCGTTATCCGCAAAGACACCGCCGACTCCTTGCTCGGCGACGGCACCATACACAGCATCGAACGTTGGAACGCCACCCACAGAGAGGAGGCGAACGCACATGACGAAGCGCTTGCGGCCTGACCAGTTCCCGCCCTGGTACGACGGACAGAGTATCAATGAAGCGGCGTTCTGCCGGGAGTTTCTGGCTTCGCACAAGCTGCTCTATACCGAGAACAGCTTCTTCACGTCGGAAGGACGCATGACCGACGAAGCGCCACTTAAGACTGAAATCTATCAGATCATCGAACCGTATGCGTCCACCAGCGTTCCGAAGAAGATATCCAACATCATCGAGCTGCTGAAAATCACAGCGCATATCGATGATTTCCCGCCGCAGACCGACCGGATTCACGTGGCGAACGGCACGCTGTTTCTGGATGGCTCGTTCTCCACAGCTAAGGACAGAATCGTGCGCAGCCGTTTTCCGGTGGCCTACAATCCCTCTGCACCCAGCCCAGAAACGTGGCTGGGCTTTCTTCATGGCCTTCTGTATGAAGATGACATTCCCACCTTGCAGGAATACATCGGTTACTGCCTGATTCCCAGCAACAAAGGGCAGCGCATGATGGTCATCAAGGGCAGCGGTGGCGAGGGCAAGTCGCAGATCGGCACCGTTCTGTCCCATCTCTTTGGTTGCAACGCCAAGGACGGCAGCGTGGGCAAGGTGTCCGAGAACCGCTTTGCCCGCGCCGATCTGGAGCACATCCATTTGCTGATCGACGATGACATGCGCATGGAAGCCCTGCGTCAGACCAACTACGTCAAGTCGCTGGTCACCGCGCAGGGGCGCATGGATCTGGAAAAGAAGGGCAGGCAAAGCTATCAGGGCTGGATGTTCGCCCGGCTGCTGGCGTTTTCCAACGGCGACCTGCAATCCCTCTACGACCGCAGCAACGGCTTCTATCGCCGCCAGCTGATTCTGACCACCAGGGAGCGCCAGCCAGATCGCGTGGATGACCCCGACATCGCGGAGAAAATGTGCTGCGAGCTGGAAGGCATCTTTCTCTGGGCCTTTGAAGGGCTGCAGCGTCTGGTGGCGAATCATTTCCGTTTCACCGAAAGCGCCCGCTCCCGTTCCAACCGGGAAGCGGTTAAGCAGGATGCCAACAATATGCTGCTCTTTATGGAGGCCGGGGACTACATCCGGCTCACGCCAGAAGGAAAGGTTGGCTCGCAGGAGCTCTATGAGATTTACACCGTCTGGTGCCGTGAGAACGGCTTTTCACCGCTCAAGAACCGGAGCTTTTCGGAATTCCTGATTGCCAATCAGAAGAAGTACAGCATCGAGCACTCCAATAACCTGACGAACCTCGTCGGCCGCCGCGTGTGGGGCTTTACCGGCATTAAGCCTGTGCTAAGGCTCCCGCTCAGAACGGCAGACGGATGGCAGCGCGATTGCCCGGATGATAACCCGTTTATTTGAAATTCCCTATAAGTGAGAATTTCCGCGATTCTCTGTGTACATACGTACACACATACAAAGGGATTGTACACATGTACGTATGTACGCAGTGGATTCGCATATCTGCAGGAACAAGAAAGGAACACTGAACCTCTATGCACCCACCACCGATCAACCCTTTATTGGAGGAATCATGGCTTTGCTCAAAAGAACGCCTGAACAGAACGCCGCCTTTGAGCGGTGCGTCGGCTTTCTTGCCGAAATGATCGAAAAGTACAGCGGGAAGGTGGAGTTTCCCGTTCTTCCCGCTGACAGCAAAACGAGTTGGGACAGTTTATCCAATCCATCATCTCAAACAAATTCAGAAGAACCATTGACAAATGATATGGCTGCGTAATAAAATGCAGTTGGGACAAAATACACGAACAGTTACTGCACGATTGACAGGAGGTGCACCATGCTTCAGAATCATCCTGCTCCTGAGAGCCGCACGCTGCCCCAACATATCACCGACGAGCACAACGGCCTGAGCTACACCCTTCACGGCGATTATTACTTTCCGGATCTGGAGCTTCCGGAGCAGCAGCCCATCGGCAAATGGGGCCGGCTGCACCTCCGGCACCTGGAATCGAACCATCCGGGTCATTTCCAAAGGCTTCTGCTCACGGGAGCACTGAATGCCTATCTGCACACTGTCGATGAGCAGGCCAGCGAGCGTTTCGATGTTCTCATGAAGGGATATGCCCAAAGCTGGGGCATCACCGAAGCCCTGAAGGCTGAAGATCCCATAAAGTGGGTCGGGCTCATGAATCTGGCGCGCGCCGAAGCGGAGCACAACGTGATGACCGAAATCATCTGCGCCTGAACCACCTTCCTTCACCGGCTCGTATCCAATCGGGCCGGGGAAGGCTTCCATAAACCGCACGAGGAGGAATTCCCATGTCCAGAGAAAAGCAGACGCCCGCGCCCATCCGTTCCAGCGCGGCGGAGGTGTTGACCTATGTCGCCTCCACGGGCGACCCGCAGGGCAGCATCGAAATACGCTACGAGGACGAAAACATCTGGCTGACGCAAAAGACGATGGCGCAGCTGTATGATGTGAGTGTCAAAACGATCAATTATCACATCAAGAAAATCTTCGATGATTCCGAGCTGTCAGAGGATTCAGTTATCCGAAAATTTCGGATAACTGCCACAGACGGCAAAAGCTATTCCACCAACCATTACGCGCTTCAAATGATCATCGCGGTCGGCTTCAAGGTCAATTCCGAGCGCGCCGTTCAGTTCCGCAAATGGGTCAATCAGATCGCAACGCAGTACACCATTCGCGGCTGGGTCATGGACGACGAACGGCTCAAGCAGGGCACCTATCTGACCGACAAATACTTTGAGGAACAGCTGGAGCGCATCCGGGAGATCCGTGCCAGCGAGCGCAAGTTCTATCAGAAGATCACCGACCTGTATGCCACTGCTATCGACTACGACCGTACTTCCGCCGCCACGAAACGCTTCTATGCCACGGTGCAGAACAAGATGCACTTCGCCGTACACGGGCACACCGCCGCCGAGCTCATCATGGAGCGCGTCGACCACACGAAGGATCACATGGGTCTGACCACCTGGCAGGACGCGCCGGACGGCAAGATCAAAAAATCCGACGTGTCCATCGCCAAGAACTACCTCACCGAAGAGGAACTTGGGCAGCTGAACCGCATGGTCACCTCCTATCTGGACTTCGCCGAGAACATGGCCCAGCGCCACATTCCGCTGACCATGCAGGACTGGGAAACCCGCCTGAACCGCTTCATTGAAATGTTCGAATACGGTCTTCTCAGGGATGCGGGCAGGGTGTCTGCAGAAATCGCCCGGCTGCACGCAGAAACCGAATTTGAGAAGTACCGCGTCATTCAGGACCGCGAGTTCCTGTCCGACTACGACAGGTTCCTCCTTGAGCTTGAGGAACACGCCGACGCGGCAAAGGCTGGACCGCAGGAGGAAAAGCCATGAAGCGAATGAAATGCTACATCTATACCCGCGTCTCCACCTCCATGCAGGTGGACGGCTACAGCCTGGACGCGCAGAAGGACAAGCTGCGCAAGTACGCGGAGTTCCAGAACATGCTCGTCGCCGGGGAATACTGCGACGAGGGCAAATCCGGCAAGAACATCGAGGGCCGCACGGAGTTTCTTCGCATGCTGCGGGACATCGAATCCGGCAAGGACGGCGTCTCCTTCGTGCTGGTGTTCAAGCTCTCCCGCTTCGGCCGCAACGCCGCGGACGTGCTGACCTCCCTGCAACGGATGCAGGACTTCGGCGTCAACCTCATCTGCGTGGAGGACGGCATTGATTCCTCCAAGGACAGCGGCAAGCTGATGATTTCCGTTCTCTCCGCTGTCGCCGAGATCGAGCGCGAGAATATCCTTGTCCAGACGATGGAGGACCGCAGGCAGAAGGCCCGCGAGGGCAAATGGAACGGCGGCTTCGCGCCCTACGGCTACAAGCTCGTGGACGGGCAGCTGCAGATTGCCGAGGAAGAGGCTGAGGTCATCCGCATCATCTATGACAAGTACATCCACACCACCATGGGCACCGCCAGAATCGCAAACTGGCTCAACGAGCACGGATACAGCAAGGTCTGCCGTCACAACAACAAGCGGGAAGCCTTCACGGGTTCCTTCCTCATCGGCGTGCTTGACAATCCAGTGTACTGCGGCAAGCTGGCGTACGGACGCAGACATAACGAGAAGATCCCCGGCACCCGCAACCAGTACCACATCGTCAAGCAGAAGGACTACGCGCTCTACGACGGCATCCACGAGCCCATCATCTCCGAGGAGGACTGGCAGCTCGCGCAGAAGCAGCGCCAGCAGACCAACAAGCGCCAGCTCAAGACGCACAGCCTCGACCACGAGCACGTCCTGTCCGGGCTGCTCAAGTGCCCCGTCTGCGGCGGCGGCATGTACGGCAACGTGAACCGCAAGAAGAAGGGCGACGGCACCTACTACCGCGACTACTTCTACTACGCCTGCAAGCACCGCCTGCATGTGGACGGCAAGCGCTGCGACTATCACCACCAGTGGGGCGAGGAAATCATCGACGGCGCGGTGGAGGAAATCATCCACAAGCTGGTCAACACGCCCGCCTTTGAGCAGGGCATCCGGGAGAAGATCGGCGGCAAGCTGGACACCGCCGAGCTCGACACGGAGATGGAGACCCTGCGCAAGCAGCTCCGCCAGCTCACGGGCACCAAGGACAGGCTGGGCGAGCAGATCGACGCGCTTGATTTCGACGACCCGCATTACACCCGCAAGGCGCAGGACCTGCAGGAGCGGCAGAACAGGGTCTACGACCAGATCGCCTCCATCGAGGTCAGCATCGCCGAGGTGCAGACCCGCATGGACAACATCCGCCAGCGCCAGATTTCCACCGACAACGTCTATCAGTTCCTGCTCTACTTCGACAAGCTGTACGACCAGTTCACCGATCTGGAGAAAAAGACCTTCATGAACAGCTTCATCGAGCGCGTGGAGATTTACCCGGAGCGTCGGAGCGACGGACGCATCATAAAGCGCATCGAATTCCGTTTTCCCGTGTATTTCAAGGGCTCGGAGATCAGCGGACTTTGTTGGGACGAAACGGATATGTCGGAGACGGTATGTGCATTGTCCAAACTTCAAGAAGGGAAAACATATCGAGATTGAAGCATTTGGGAATGATTTAACTTCAACATAAGGAAAACCCGAAGCAGCACTGGAAAGGTACTGCTTCGGGTTTTTAGTGTTTAGTCTTATATGCTTCGCCCCATGCTCGCATGGAATCCAGAATGGGTTTCAGACTTTTGCCAAGTTCGGTCAGCGCATATTCCACCCTCGGCGGCACTTCGGGATAAACCGTGCGGGTGATGATACCATCGGCTTCCATCGAGCGCAGGCTGTCCGTCAGCACCTTTTGGCTGATTCCCTCCAAGTCCTTTTTCAGTTCATTGAACCGCCACGGACGGGCCAGCAGATTTCGTATGATAAGCAACTTCCACTTGCTTCCAATCAGCGCCACGGTAGTTGCTACCGGGCAAGCGGGCATTTCTTCTTTTGTCAGCATCGCAGCACCCCCAATAGTTCAAATTAGAATGTTACATCTAAATTATAATACAGTGCACTCTAATTTTCAAGCAGTTACTTTCAGGTGAACTGTGTTGCTTCTTGTGCCCCAGTAATCAATTTGTGCGTACTTGTGGCTGGGCATTGGTCTGTACCTGGAAAAGCAGAAGGACGGCAGCTGCATCAGGAATATGGTGTTTGCATTCCCTGTTCCAGTGAGCGGTCAGAAAGTGAAAGAACTTTCCTTGGAAAATGAAGCAACAGTCGAAATGGTATGCCTCTTAGTTCTGAGAAATCCAACGGCACATATCAACATGGATGTGGATGTGGACGAAATGGTGCAAAAAAGGCTCTTCACGGAATCTTGTTGGTTGCCCCAAGATTCCGCGAAGAACCAAGCGATGTGAGAATCACTCCGTAATGTAGGTGTACTGCATATTGTAATCCTTTGCGTACTGCTCAGCGGCGGAGTCCGGCAGGACTTCCAAGACAAGGTTTGGGCAGTTATAGAAAGGCAAGTAGCCAAAACTTGTTAGATTGCGAAGATTGCCCAGCAATGCAAGCGACTCGCATCCGGAGAAGGCAGATTGATTGACGCTTTCCAAACTGCCCAGATTCGGAATTGAGGTCAACTTTTTGCATTGGTTGAACCCGTATGATCCGATAATGGTTACGTTGCTCAAATCGCCGATGCTTACCAAAGAGGTGCAGCCATCAAACGCCGCATATGGAATCTCCTTCAGGCTGCTTAAATCACCGACGGTTTCCAGCGCAGTGCATCCCATGAAACACTTCTGCTCCATTGACTCCAATTTGGGCATATCGCCGATTGATTTCAGCGAGATACAGCCTGTATAATGGCTGCCGTACCCAAATACGCCCTCGCCAAGGCTCACCAGATTATCTAAGTGTTCAAGACGTTCCAAACTGGAGCAGCCTGCAAAAGCAAAATGTTCGATGGCTGTAACACTGCTTAAATCGCCCAGGCTGACAAGCAATGTGCAGTTGAGAAATGCATTATCCCCAATGGCGGTTAATTTGTCAGACCAGTCAACGCTGACCAACGATGCACAGTGTGCAAAGGCTCCGGATTCCAAGCGCGTCAAGCTGTACAAATCATCAACATGCTCCAGTGCACTGCAGCCGTTAAAAGCACCTTTCCCGATAGTTTCCAAGTTGTGCAGGGAACCGATACTCTTCAGTGCAGTACAGCCCATAAATGCATACTGACCGATGCTGGTAATCTTGTCAAGTTCATCAACGTGTTCCAAGGCGCTGCAATTCACAAAACCGTTAGAATCAATGGATTCGACATTACTCATGTTGCCGACACGCACAAGCGAAGAGCAGCCTTCAAATGCGTAAGAATCAATCGAAGTTACGCTGCTCATGTTGCCTACGCTCTCTAATGCGGTGCAGAAGCCAAAGGTGGAATATCCGATGGATGTGACTTTGCTTAAATCGCCAATGGTTTTCAGCGCTTTGCAGCTATTGAAGGCACAAGTGCCGAGTGTTGTGACATTGGTCAGATTCCCGACGCTGGTTAAAGCGGTGCAGTCAGCGAATGCACTGCTGCCGATGCTATTCAGCCGGGGCAGTTCAGGAAGGCTGGTCAATGCTTCGCAATTAGAAAACGCATATTTGCCGATGGTGCGGACGTTGGACATGTCCCCGATACTCGCCAGCTTGCTGCAGCCGTAGAATGCATCTTTCCCAATGCTGGTAGCGCTGCTTAAATCGCCGACTGAAAGAAGATCCTTCAAACAGTAGAACAGCTTATCAGGAACAGCCTTCAAGCTGCTTAAATCGCCAACTGTGGTTAGCGCAGTGCAGCCATCAAAAACTTTCTCGCTGATGCTTGTCACACTGCTTAAATCACCAACGGTTTTCAGCGATTTGCAATTGCGGAATGTCTCTCGATTCAAGACGGTCAGCTTTTCCAAGCCGCTAATGCTGGTCAGTGATTCACAGCCGTAGAAAGCGCCATACGCGATGCGTGTAACATTGCCGAGTTCCCCGATGCTTTGCAGGGAAGTACACTGCTTGAACGCATTTGCGCCGATGAAAGTAACGCGGCTGAGACTGCCGACGGTTTTCAGCGAAGTGCACTGATAGAAGGCGTTTTCGCCGATGGAAGTAACGCTGCTGAGATCTCCGATGCTTTCCAGTGACGCACAGGCATAGTCTTTTGACATGCCTTCGTCCGGAATCCAACGGCTGGAAACCCCAAAGGCAGAGTCGCCGATGCTTTCCAAATGGGGCATATCACCAACCCGAACCAAGGAGGTGCAGCCTACAAAAGCACTATCGCCAATACTTGTTACATTGCTCAAATGCTCCATGGATGTGAGCAACTCGCAATCTCTGAAAGCGTAAGCACCAATAGTGGTTACATTATCGGTGATATCAAGTGTTTCCAACGCATAGCATCTGGAGAATGCGTATGCGCCAATGCTCGTCACATTCTCCAAACCTTCTACGCTTTGCAGATTGAAACAGCTGGCAAATGCGCTATCCGGAATGGCAGAAATGTTCGTTAGACCGCTAATGGTGGTCATGGCGCAGGACTCGAAAGCACCGCTGCCGATGCTTGTTACGTTGCTTAAGCCCTCGATGCTTGCAAGAGAATTGCAACTGAAAAATGCTTCCGCCCCAATGTGGACGTCATTTCCTCCGATTTCAAGCGTATTCAACTGACAATCGTAGAAAGCCCATCTTCCAATCTTTTTAATATTGTCTAAGCTGCTGATTTCTTTGAGTGAAGTGCAATACCCAAAAGCCCAATCCCCAATTGTTGTGACATGCTGCAAACTTCCGATTTCTGCTAAAGACGCGCAGCTGAAAAAGGCTGAATCACCGATTTGTTCGACATTAGAAATGTCGCCAATACGCTTCAGTGAATCGCAATATTGTTCTGTTCCATCGTCCCAACTGATACTGTATGAAAAAGCAGACGCGCCGATACTTTTCAGATGGGGCATATCACCGAGCTGCGTCAGTGATTTGCAGCCTGCAAAAGCAGATTCGCCAATGCTCGTCAAAGAAGTCAAATCTCCAACATCTTGCAGTGATGTGCAGTTGTAGAACGTGAAGTCACTGAGATTCGTTACATTCTCCAGCCCATCCACCTTCACCAGCGCCGTGCATCCATCGAATGCGTGCGCGCCAATCTCTGTCACGCTGCTGGGAATCATGATCTCTTTCAGGCTCGTGCAGCCCGAGAAGGCGTAATCCCCGATGGCAGTTACAGAATCAGGAATTTTCACGCTGACAAGGCTCGTGCTGTTTGCAAACGCATATTCATCAATGCGTTTTACGTTTGCGGAAATTTCGTAAGTCGCGACATTTCCGCCGCTTGGAGCGTCCGCGCTGTCCGCCAGTGCGGGTAGGACCAGACAGCTTCCGATCAGCAGACTGGTCAGCGTAATCGTCAAAAGTTTCTTGGATTTCATGCGTATCAACCCCTTTCTCGATTTCCAGCATACAGCAATTTCAAGAAAAAGTCAATAGAAGAATCAAGAAAATTAAGGAAAAATACAGAAACTAAATCGAATGCTATGCCATGCACCGTCAAATCAATAAGATGCTAATACTATATTCAGAAGAAATTGTCAAGAAACGATTACCAATCATATTGACATGCTGGAAGAACCTGTGTATAATAAATATGGAAAACTGGCAGTTTGCAACAGGGAAAAAGCGGATGGAGGAGAATTGCACATGAAACGTTGGAAAGTCACATTCGGACTGTTCTTGCTTCTTTTTGCGCTGGCAACGACAGTTGCTTGCGCGGAGACAAAGGAAGCGAAAATGGATTGGAACGATCGGACTGTCATTTTTGCCCAGCCGGGGGAAACAATCCACTTTACCTACGATGTTCCAGAAGATTATGTTGTGACAAAAGAGGAATGGCTATGGTATTTTTGCTATACGAATGGTCGTAGCGCTACTCTCTATGATGGCGAATATGGTGAGAGTCACATGGAAAGCTATACCTATGAGCCAACGGGAATCCATGTCGAATGGGATGGAAAAGGCAGCATTTCACTGTCTGCCAATGAAATGGTGCGTATTCAATTGCACTTAAATGAATACGAATATCTATTTGCATATGTGGTTGTTGCAGACCCGGCAGAGTACTATACCTATGAGATTCAGAGTGGGGAAGCGACGATTACAGGATATAATAAAGACCTTCTGCGCCGCAAAGTGCTGATTCCAGAAGAAATTGAAGGGTGTCCGGTTACGACGATCGGCGACCGCGCGTTTTATGATATGCCGTCGGGCATCGGCAAAGAATTTTACATTCCAGACAATGTAACTACCTTTGGCAAGGAAGCATTTGCAGCCAGTGCCTATTTGGACTCGGTTAGGATGCCGCAGAAGCTGACGAAAATGGGCGAGGGCGTATTTGCGGCATGTTTGCAAATGCACTTCTTGGAAATCCCTGATTCGTTGACAGAGATTCCGGACTATGCTTTTACAAACTGCTGGGGCTATGGAGAGGTGAATAAATACAGTGCTGAGCAGTCTATTGGTAGAGTTGAGCAGTGTGTTGGTAAAAATGTGACAAAAATCGGAAAATATGCGTTTGCTGGATGCTGGAATATGGGGAAGGCGTGGGGCGATGGTCGTCTGCCTGAAAAGCTCGAATCCATCGGGGAAGGCGCATTCCAGTATTGTTATAAAATAAAATCATTGGAAATTCCGGCTGGTGTGACGGTCATTCCTGACCGCACATTTCAGGGCTGCGAAAGACTGGAATCCATTCAGATTGATGGCGATATTACGATGATTGGTGCGGAAGCCTTTGACGGCTGTGTTGCGCTGACTTCGATGCCGCTGTCGAAGTCGCTGAACCTGATTGGCGCGGATGCATTCCGTGACTGCACGGCGCTGACGGATTTCCAGCTGGCAGAGGGAAACACGCATTTTCAGGTGCAGCAAGGTGCACTGATGACGGCGGATGGCACGCGGCTGCTGACTTATGCTGCCAGCGCACCGCAGCAAAGCTTTGTCATGCCGGAAACGCTGACACAGATTGATGATGGCGCACTCAAAAACCTGCGCTATCTGGAAACGCTGACTTTCTCGCCGATTTTCAGCGATTATCAGGCGGGCATGTTTGAAAATGCAACGGGCTTGAAGACGGTGAATTTCGGCGAAGGTACGCTGACGGCGATTCCTGACCGATTCTTCAAGGGCTGCACGTCGCTTGTTTCGCCCAATGCGTTCACGGGCGTGACGTCTGTTGGCGAATCGGCATTTGAAGGCTGCACGGCGGTGCAATCGCTGTCGTTTGATGATTCGCTGTCGAACATCGGCACAAAGGCGTTCCAGAACTGCACGGCACTGGAAAGCGTGCATATTCCGGACAGCGTAACGAGCCTGAGTGCAGCGGCGTTCCGGAATGACGTTTCCTTGACGGAATTCCAGATGCCGGAGCGCCTCCATACCGTCTCTGCGTCGGCGTTCAGCGGCTGCACGTCACTGAAAACGGTGACATGGAGCAAGTATCTGCAAACCATAGAAGCAAATGTGTTTGAAAATACGGCCCTGACGGAAATCATCTTCCCGGAGAGCCTGACCAGAATCGGTGCGTATGCGTTTGCGGGCATTGGCACGCTGGAAAGCATCGTCCTGCCGGAAAATGTGAACACGATTGGTTCGTCTGCTTTTTCTGGCACTGGGATTCAGACGCTGAAGCTGCCCAAGAGCGTCACGACGCTGGGCAACGGCGCATGGATGAACTGTGCCGCCCTGCGGGAAGTTCAGTGGGACGCCGCGTTGGCGAAAATCCCGGCGAACACGTTTGAACACTGCACTGCGCTGACCCAAATCGAGCTGCCGGACGGCATTGTGGAAATTGGCGCAAGGGCATTCAGCGGCAATGAAAGCCTAACCAATGTGACTTTGCCGCGCACGGTGCGGCGCATTGAAAGTGCCGCTTTTGAGGGATGCAGTGCGCTGACGGACATCCTGCTCTGGCCGGACGTGGAGGAAATCGCGGCGGATGCTTTTGCGAACTGCGAGAATCTGACCATCCGCGGCTGGAAGGGGTCTGCCGCTGAAAAAGCAGCCACGTCACAGGGCGTGAATTTTGCCGCGGCGGATCAGGAAATTTCCTACACGCTCAATGCCACGCAGGATGGCTATCTTGTCAGCGGCTGCGATGAAAACGCAGTGCTGCTGGTGCTTCCGGCTGTGCATAACGGGCTGCCCGTGGTCGGTACTGCGGAAAACGCCTTTGCAAACTGCAAGTACCTGCAAGAAGTGCGCGTGGAAGCGGAAAGTGTGTATTTGCAGGTTTGTGACGGCATCCTGATGGACGCGACAGGTAAAACGCTGCTGCTCTATCCGGCACGGCGCGCAGGAGCGGATTTGGTGATTGACGAAAACGTGACTGCCATTGCAGACTATGCGTTTGCCTATTGCCAACATCTGCGCAGTATCACCATTGGCACGCAGGTGGAGACGATTGGCGACCATGCGTTTGACGCGGTGAACGATGCCCTGTGCCTTGTTGTGCAGGATGGCAGCCCGGCGCAGCTGTGGGCGAGTGCGCACGGGGTGCGCTATGCCAGCGAAAGCACGTCGTTCTCCTACCGCCTTGAAGGGGACAAAGCTTACATCACGGGCTACACGGGTACACTGCCGGACGTGGTTGTGCCTGCGGTGATTGACGGCTATCCGGTCTATGCGATTGAAAACCTCCGCAGTCCGATTCTGACGCACGTTGTTGTCAGCGAAGGGATTGAAGTGATTGGGGACTCGGCATTTAAAGCGTATTTTGATTATGAGAAAGGCTACATTCGCACGCTTGTGAGCGTAAGTCTGCCGCAGAGCTTGAAAATCATTTCGGATGACGGTTTCTGGGGACAGGAAAACTTGCAGGAGATTACACTTGGCAGTGTGGTGGAAATTGGGCAATCGGCCTTTGGCAGCTGCACCATGCTGAAGCAAATTACACTGCCGGATACGCTGACAACGATTGGCTGGAGAGCGTTTGAATCTTCTGGCTTGACGTCGCTGACGATACCGGTCAATGTAACCAGCCTTGGAGACTCTTTCATCACAGACTGTTCAGCGCTGACATCGCTGTATGTAGCCGAAGGAAATCCAACCTATGAGATGGAGGACGGATTGCTTTACGACATTCCTGCAAAGACGCTGCGCTATGCTCTGCCGGATGTGTCGGGGGATGTAGTGATTCGTGACGGCACGGTGCGCATTGGCGACGATGTGTTTAAGGAACATGCGATAACATCTGTTCAACTGCCGGATTCTTTGCAGAAAATTGGGAATTGCGCATTTCAGTTCTGCAAGGAACTGAAGGAAATTACCTTCCCGGAAGGGCTGATAACGATAGATGGTTTGGCGTTTGCCTACTGTACACAACTGGAAAATGTTGTGCTGCCGGAAGGATTAAAGAGCTTGGGCGACAGCGCATTCCGCTCCTGCGATAGCTTAACAGAAATAACCGTGCCTGAAGGCATCACATTTATGTCGGGAACATTTGCAACCTGCTACTCTTTACGCACCGTGAATTTGCCGAGTGGTTTAACCCACATGATGAACGGCGTTGTGGAAGGATGTCGTTCACTGGAAACTCTACACTTGCCTGCTAAACTGGCGGACATCAGCGGCGAGTGGCCCAGCAAGCTGAAAACGATAACGACAGCGTTTGGTTCTGTGCGCTATGTATCCGAAGACGGTATCTTATATGATACGCAGGACAACAGCATCTTGTTTGTGAATGCGTCGATTACGGGAAATGTAACCGTTCGTGATGGCATCACGACAATTGGCGCAGGGGCGTTCAAGGGCAGAAAAGGCTTAACGAGCGTCACGCTGCCGGAAAGCTGCACTGTCATTGATTCTTATGCTTTTGAAAACTGCACAGCACTAACGGATATCAACTTCCCGGAAAAATTAGAGTTGATTGGACGAAATGCATTCTACAATTCCGGCATTACATCGCTGAAACTTTCGCAGCCGGGTCTTCACGTTGGGAGTTTTGCATTTACTGATTGCCATCAGCTGAAGTCTGTGGAAATCACATCGACGGACTTTGACTTGATGGAGTGGGCATTTGCAAGATGCGAAAATTTGGAGACAGTAATTCTGCCGCCGCAGGTTTTCCGCATGGAAGGCGGATGCTTCACGGAATGCACGTCCCTGACTACGGTCGTTTTGCCGAAGAACATCACGTTCGTGCATGGCTTTAAGGACTGTACGTCCCTGAAAACTATTGAAATTCCGGACAGTGTGACGAGCATCGGCTATGAAGCATTTGCAAACTGCAAGTCGCTGGAGAGTATTCATCTGCCGGATGGGGTAACGAACATTGGTGGACTTGCGTTTGCGCATTGCTATGCGCTGAAGGAAATCAATCTTCCGGATTCGCTGACCACGATCGGAGAAGAAGCATTCCTAGGAGTTCCGATTGCTGAAGTTGTCATCCCGGCAAATGTGACCGAAATCGCGGACTGGACATTCTATTATAATGGAGAGCTCCGTTCGCTGACGCTCCCCGATGGCTTGAAGAAAATTGGCGCGAATGCTTTCTGTGGAGCGTCCAAGCTCCAATCGGTGGAACTGCCGGAAAGTTTGGAGGAAATAGGGGATGCCGCGTTCCGTGAGAGCGGGCTGACCTCGATTACCATTCCAGGCAATGTGAAGCGCCTTGGCGGCGCATTCATTTACTGCAAGAATTTGGAGAAGGTCTCCATTGCCCCCGGCGTTGAAACGATTGGTGCTGACGCGTTCTTGGAATGCTCGAAGCTGACGGAAGCAACGCTCGCCAGCACTGTTACGACCATCGAGAGCAGTGCGTTCTGCGGCTGCAAGGCGCTTCAAACTATTAACGGCGGTGCGCTCATTCAGTCCATTGGCGAACATGCCTTCACGAGCTGCGAAAACATTGAGGAAATCAATATTTCGCCGAATTTGACGGAAATTTCAGACTATGCATTTGATGGCTGCAAGAAACTGAAGCGCGTTTCGCCGTCGGCGGAGCAGAAGGGCGTTTCGCTGCCGCATGTGAAGTACATCGGCGAGCGGGCATTCAACGTCTGCAAAGCAATTCCGTCCTTCTCTCTGGGCGATTCGCTGGAAACGGTCGGGGATTATGCGTTTGCTTCCACGTCCGTTACGTCCATGTATTTCCCGGATACCGTGAAGCAAATCGGCATCAATCCGATGTGGATGAATTATGCCATTCTGTCCGTGCATTTGCCGAAATCACTGACGGAAATCCCGCAGGGGATGTTTGCGCAGGCCGCGCGGATACAGACGCTTACCATCCCGCAGGGTGTGCGCAGCATTGGCACACAGGCATTCCACGGCAATGTTGCTTTGGCAGCGCTGAAACTGCCGGATGGCTTGGAGCGCATCGGCGCAAATGCATTTGGAAACGCGATGCTGCTGCTGGAAATTCCGGCATCGGTTACGGAAATTGCGGATGATGCGTTCAGCGAAGCGGTTGTGGAATTCTACACGCCGTCGGGCAGCGCGGCGCATCAGTACGCGCTGGCGCATCAGATTCCTGTGCATTTGGATGAGTCGATTCCGGCAGAATACCTCGGCACGGCTGACCAGCTGGCAGCCAAAATTGTCGCGCAGGTGATTACGGATGACATGACCGACTATCAGAAAGCAGAAGCGCTGGTAGACTGGATGCTCAGCGAAACAATGCTGTCAGACATGCTGCCGCACACATACAGCGGCAAAATGGTGCTTACTTTGCGTAAAGGTACGCGCTGGGGCTGGGCATTTGCATACAAAGCACTGCTGAACGCGGCAAATGTTACCAATGGTATCTAATGTCCACTGAATAACCATCCGTTTTTCACGCGATTGCAGAAGTCCGAGTAGC
>ERZ779851.2019-NODE-2019-length-16451-cov-11.277019_pt1 | contig 16451 bp, 13 predicted proteins | sample MGYA00511094_ERZ779851 | MGnify/ENA primary metagenome ERZ779851 (study PRJEB29588, sample SAMEA2155512) | human gut metagenome | biome: human gut; feature: human-associated habitat; material: faeces | place: Denmark | collected 2008/2010 ...
TCCCGGACTCTGTGACTTGCGCCCCTTACGTTGTGGTTGGTTTTAATTTTTATGTAAATATTGACACACCTGTTTTTTTGTAATATAAGTATGATGTAGCATGTTAGTAGTTTCTAACCTCATAATGAGAACGATTAATTTTACATAAATCTATGATTATGCAATTATATGTAATCTATATATTGTACTGTGATTAATCTCTCATCTCATATGAATTTCAAGACAAAATAAACATAATCTCAGGAGGAATTATTATGGAATTTAATGCATTACTTGAATCAAGAAGAAGTGTACGTGCTTTTAATGATACAAAGGCCGTAACCAAGGAGCAGATAAAAACTTTAATAGAAGCAGGTATTCAGGCTCCTTCCTGGAAAAATTCGCAAACTGCCAGATACTACTGTTTACTGAGTGGTGAGGCAAGAGCCAAATTTTCTGCAGACTGTCTGCCTGAATTTAACGCCAAAAGCTCTCATGGTGCTGCTCTTGTAGTTACCACATTTGTCTCTAACCGTTCCGGCTTTGACCGCGAGGGTAATCCTGACAACGAGTGCGGAAACGGATGGGGCTACTATGACCTCGGTCTGCACAATGAAAACTTCGTACTTAAAGCAAAAGAGCTTGGACTCGATACACTTATCATGGGCATACGTGACGGTGAGGCCATCCGCAAGGAATTAAGCATTCCAGAGACTGAGACTGTTGTCGCTGTTATTGCTGTGGGATATGGAACAATTGAGCCCTCTAAACCAAAGCGAAAGACTCCTGATGATATTGTGAAGTTCTTTTAAAAAATATTGAATTCTTGTTACCAAACATTAAAGCTCCCGGCTGACAACACCATTTGCTCTGTCAATCGGGAGCTCTTAATTTTAAATTTTAATATCTAACTGTTATTTTTAATTATAGTTTTTATGTCAATATCCTGTTTATTTGTTTACTGCCGGTTCATATCCTGTGTTTCCTGATACTTTCTGATTACGAAAAACATTGTAGTTCCATCACCCTCTTTGCTGGTAGCCCATATCTTGCCGCCGTGATCCTCTATAATCTTCTTTACAATGGAAAGTCCTATGCCGCTGCCTCCGGTAGCCGAATTTCTCGACGCATCCGCTCTGTAAAATCTATCAAAAATATATGGCATATCTCTCTGGTCGATTCCTCGTCCATTGTCCTCGATTTCAACCTGTATGAAGTCACCAACATCATTTATCCTGATATCTATATAGCTTTGTGTCTTGTTCATATACTTCACCGAATTGCCGACTATATTATTAATCACACGGCGAAGCTGCTCCGGATCAGCAATGATAAGCACGTTGCTATCCACATGATTCTCATATGAAAGCCTGATATTTTTTGACTCAAGATCGAGTCCTATTTCCTCAACACAGTCGTTAAAATAATCTGTGACATTTATCTTCGCAAAATTGTATGGAATCCTGTTCGTATCAATCTTCGAGTAAAGTGTCAGCTCATTAATGAGCTTATCCATATCGTTTGCCTTATTGTAAATGGTTCTGACATATTTATCGACCTTTTCAGGGGTGTTTGCCACTCCGTCAATTATGCCCTCGGCGTAGCCCTTTACCGCAGTAATAGGAGTCTTTAAATCATGCGCGATATTGCTTATTAACACTCTGTTTTCCGACTCATTCGTCACCTTTTCCTCGGCATTTTTCTTGAGGCGCGCACGCATCTGCTCAAACGCAGTACACAGCTCGCCAATCTCTCCGTCGCTCGGACTCGTCTCAAGCTCAAAGTCCAGATTGCCATCCTTGATATTTTCAGCGGCAATACGCAGCCTCTCTATCGGTGTGATGATACTCCTGTATATCCACACTATAAGCATGGCAGCCGTAGTAAGAAGTATCAATACAAGTGCAAATGCTCCCTCTATCAAAACAGTCCTGACCTCAGGTATCACGCACGCGGTTGATGTCACTATGTAAAGACTCGCCTCGTCACCATCACTGTCACGAAAATTGAGCTGCTTTATGAGCACCTTGTCATCACTGTCCATATAGCTGCTCACATCAGAACTGCTCTGCTTATTGGATATTCGCGGAAGCTTTCTCAAAATATCATCATTGTCAATTCCACCATTGAAAATGAGCTCTCCTTCACTTTTCACTATGAGATATGAATACTTCTTCTCCAGCTTCTTATTTATCTTAGTCAGATAATCACTATCAAGAAGCCTGGATGGTTCTATGAGCGATGTCTTCTCGAGCTCATCATATGTGTGCCCTGTCACCTTGTTCAGAAACTGCACCGTGTCAGTGAGCGCGAGCATGCCCGCATCCTCCATGCCATATGTCTTGTTTATGGCCTTTAGCTGAATCTTATTGAAGCCCACAAGCACTATACTGGTGAGCACAACAGGCACAAAAATAATTATGCAGAATGATATAGCAAGTTTTGTTTTTATCTTCATAGTATTCTCCATTTGAATAAATTAATAAGCCACTTTATATATATAACAAGGACATATCCTTTCGCATTTGAATTTGATATGTCCTATTAATACTACAATATCTACTATATTTTTTAAAAATCACTACAGCTTAAAACGGTATCCAACACCCCAAATAGTCTCAATATACTGAGGCTTTGCAGTGTTCATCTCGATTTTCTCACGAATCTTCTTGATATGTACAGTGACTGTCGCAATATCTCCGACCGAATCCATATTCCAGATTTCCTTGAAGAGCTCCTCCTTGGTAAATACATGGTTTGGATTCTCAGCAAGGAATGTGAGCAGGTCAAATTCCTTTGTGGTAAACTGCTTTTCCTCTCCGTTTACCCAAACACGGCGGGCTGTTTTGTCAATCTTGATGCCACGAATTTCAACGATGTCATTTTCAGGTGTGGCGCTTCCGATCAGGCGCTCATATCTGGCCAGATGAGCCTTTACCCTGGCAACAAGCTCTGATGGTGAAAACGGCTTTGTGACATAATCATCTGCACCGAGTCCGAGTCCTCTTATCTTGTCGATGTCATCCTTCTTGGCTGAAACCATGAGTATCGGTGTATTCTTTTTCTCACGAATCCGCTTACAAATCTCAAAGCCATCAATACCCGGCAGCATAAGATCCAAAATAAACAGATCAAAATCCTCCGCCAAAGCCCTTGCGAGACCGCTTGTGCCATCATTCTCCACCTCTACCTCAAAGCCGCTCAGCTCCAGGTAATCCTTCTCAAGATCAGCAATTGCAACCTCGTCCTCTACTATCAAAATTCTGCTCATATCCGTTCCTCCTGAAAATTTATTCGTTATCATATATCTATAAGACATATTTATAGTTTTATTATTCGCGCATTCCACATTACTTCAGTATGCGGACTGAAAATTCTACGGTTATTTTAAAACACTATAATCATTATTTGATAAATCACTTACAACTGAATCATATATATCGATGATACCTTTTGACCCTTTAATCATATAATAAAAAGCCATGGAAACCGACTCAATGTCAGTCCCATGACTTGATTATATCATATATCCGATAACTTCTGTCTAAATTTTCTCTAAATTCTTTCTAACTTTTTATAAGAAATATAATGTATACTATCCGGCGCTCACAACCTAAAAAGCGCGAAGCCCCACATATTGTTTAGAGATACTTCTTGAGGTCCTCAACCTTATCAAGTGCCTCCCAAGGCAGCTTGATATCTGTACGTCCGAAGTGTCCGTATGCTGCTGTCTGGCGGTAGATAGGTCTTCTGAGGTCAAGCATCTTGATGATTCCTGCCGGACGAAGGTCGAAATTCTCTCTTACGATTTCAACGATTCTGTCATCTGCAAGCTTTCCTGTGCCGAATGTATCAACCATGATAGATGTTGGCTGTGCAACACCGATAGCATATGAAAGCTGAATCTCACACCTGTCAGCAAATCCTGCTGCTACAAGGTTCTTTGCTACGTAACGTGCTGCGTATGCTGCTGAACGGTCTACCTTTGTACAGTCCTTTCCTGAGAAAGCTCCGCCGCCGTGACGTGCATATCCACCGTAGGTGTCTACGATAATCTTACGACCGGTGAGACCTGCATCTCCGTGTGGTCCACCTATTACGAAACGTCCTGTAGGATTGATGAAGAACTTTGTCTCAGCATCAATCATATCCTTTGGAAGAATTGGATCAAATACATATTTCTTGATGTCCTCATGGATCTGCTCCTGGGTAACATCCTCGTCGTGCTGTGTTGAAAGTACAACTGCCTCAAGTCTTACCGGCTTTCCTGCCTCATCATACTCTACTGAAACCTGTGTCTTTCCGTCCGGACGAAGGTATGTAAGTGTGCCATCTTTTCTAACCTTTGTGAGCTGGAATGCAAGCTTGTGAGCGAGTGCGATTGGGTATGGCATATACTCCTCAGTCTCATTTGTAGCATATCCAAACATCATTCCCTGATCTCCGGCTCCGGTGTCGAGGTCGTCTGTAAGGTCGCCCTCTTTTGCCTCGAGTGCCTTGTCAACTCCCATGGCGATATCAGCAGACTGCTTGTCGATTGAAACCATTACTGCACATGAGTTTCCGTCGAGTCCCTTCTTTCCGTCATCATATCCGATCTCAAGTGCTGTTTTTCTGACGATTGCAGGAATATCAAGCTGTGCCTTTGTGGTAATCTCTCCTGTTACAAGGATGAAGCCAGTACAGCTTGCTGTCTCACATGCGACACGGCTCATCGGGTCCTGCTGTATGCATGCATCAAGGATGGCATCTGATACTGCATCGCAGAGCTTATCCGGATGTCCCTCAGTTACTGATTCTGATGTAAATAATAATTTCTCCATTAATTATCTGTTGCTCCTTTCATACTATGTGACCAATATTTTTTCAATAAAAAAACCACTTACTGCAAATAAGTGGATTAAAATTAAGATAATAAAAATCCTCTTATTGTTCGATTACTCGCTCAGGTTGGCACCTTCCTGTTTTCTAACGGGGTTGCCGTGACTTCATAGATCCTTTGTATCTCCATCACTCTGAATAAGAGAAGTTACAATATAGAATTTTTCAAATCTCTGTCAGCTATATTACTACCACATGATATATATGTCAAGTACCATTTTCGATACAGATTTATAAATAATCCATTTTCGATACCCTATTCATTTTTATAATCAAAAGGATTACGGAGTAGTTACTCAAAAAAATTATAAAATAACCAAAAATAAGAACCGTGCATCTACAGTAAGATGCTGCCGGTTCTTATTTTATATATTGCATTTATATTGTGTTTACATTTCATGCTTTACGTATATAGCTATTACGATACCTTGAGTATGAACTTCTGAAGCTCCTTCTCATCCTCTACCCTGGCAATTTTTGCACCAATCTTTGTAAGCTTCTCCTCGAGTGCCTCATAGCCTCTCTGGATATAGTAGATATCATCAACCACTGTGATGCCATCTGCTGCAAGACCTGCTATAACCAGTGCAGCTCCTGCTCTTAGGTCAGGTGCATTCACTCTGGCACCTGTGTATCTTTTCACACCGCTGATAATTGCTATATTGCTCTCTACCTTTATATCAGCTCCCATTCTGGTGAGCTCGTCAACATACTTGAAACGATTCTCAAATATGCTCTCTGTCACTGTACTGGTGCCCTCAGCGATACCCAAAAGCACCGCCATCTGTGGCTGCATATCTGTCGGGAAACCCGGATATGGAAGTGTTGTGACCTGTGTATGCTTTAAATGTCCGTTTGATATTACTCTGACTGAGTCATCAAACTCCTCTACCTGGCAGCCTACCTCCAACAGCTTTGCTGTGGTGGCCTCAAGATGCTTTGGAATGACATCCTTTACCAGCACGTTGCCTCCTGCTGCCGCAACTGCAAACATGAATGTACCGGCCTCTATCTGATCCGGAATGACAGAATACTCTGTAGCATGTAATTTCTCCACACCTACAATTCTAATGACATCGGTTCCTGCGCCCCTGATATTTGCTCCCATGCTGTTTAAGAAGTTTGCCACGTCAACGACATGAGGCTCCTTAGCCGCATTCTCGATAACAGTCTTGCCATCTGCCATGGCTGCAGCCATCATAATATTGATTGTGGCACCTACAGAAACCTTATCCATATATATGTGTGTGCCCTTAAGCTCCTTTGCCCTGGCGATGACAAGTCCATGAGCTATGTCTATGTCTGCTCCCATGGAGCGGAAGCCCTTCATATGAAGGTCAATCGGCCTGCTTCCGATATCACAGCCTCCCGGAAGCGCAACCTCTGCATGCTTGTATTTTCCAAGTAATGCACCAATTAAATAATATGATGCCCTGATTCGTCTGATGAATTCATTATCGACATTTACGCCCCTGATAAATGAACCGTTTATCTTTACCTTGTGTATATCCACGCGCTCCACATGTGCGCCGATTTCTTCGATTGCCTGAAGTAAGACATTGATATCCCTTACATTTGGCAAATTATCTATTGTTACAGTCTCGTCTGTCATTATGGCAGCGGCCAAAATAGCAAGTGCAGCATTTTTAGCTCCACCAATTTCAACTTCACCGTATAAAGGATTTCCACCTTTGATTACGTACTGTTCCATATTCCACCTCTATGAATTCAGGAGTATACTTCCTCCTAATATACTATTCTCAATTTACACTATTGTTATACATCCAACTACAAATTTCATTTATGACGACGTATTTAAGCCGCCATTTGTGCCGGTGCTGCTTTTAATAAATGACGCAGCAGCTACTATTATCTAATCATATCACGCTAAATAAGCACTATAATTCAAGTGCCTCCACCAGCTTCTCTACTGTCTGCTCCACATCAAGCCCCTCCTCGGAAACCTCGATATCTGCATACTGCTCATACAATTTTGAGCGCTCTTCAAAAAGGGTTTCTAAAGTCTGCCCTTCCTTTAATACTACACCTCTACCCTTTATGTCTGCAAGTCGTTTTTCCAAAATGGCATAAGAAACCTTGAGATACACAACTCTGCCTATCTCCTTAAGATGCTCCATGGCCTCTTTTCCGTATACCACCGAACCGCCTGTAGCTATAATGGCCCTATCAGCCATGATAGAGGCATTGACACGGTTCTCTACCTCTATAAAACCGTCCGTGCCCTTTTCCTCAATTATCTCACGCAGAAGCTTTCCCTCCTGCTCCTGTATCAGTAAATCCGCATCCAGGAAGCTGTATCCCAGCACCTTTGCAAGTATTACGCCTATGGTACTCTTTCCAACTCCCGGCATGCCTATAAGTACGATATTAGTTTTCTGTTCCATCTACTGCCTCAGTATTCTCTGTATCTGTACTATTGGTGCTTTCTGACTGCTGTGTGCTCTCTGTAGCGCTTGTGTCTGCTGCCTTTTTGTCCTTCTTGGTAGTAGTAAAATAATTGTGAATCTTGATCTTGTCAAGCTGCTTCTGCTTTACAGACCATTTTTCATCGTCCTGCCATCCTGAAAGGATGTCATTGTAATATTTATCCTCTTTATTGCCCTTTACAGTCTTCCTGTTTGACTCTGTTGCTTCCTCATCGGTCTTTTTGTCGAGCCTTACGATATAGTAAGTGCTGTCTGTAGTGATGAGGTCTGAGGTCTGTCCCTCCTCTAAGGAATTGAGTGCATCTACAACGCTCTGATCAAGATTGTTTGCAGTGTATACACTGTCCTTTGTCTTGCTGTCCGGTGACTCTGAGCTCTCTTTAGACTCGGTATCGTTTACAGACTCTGTGTCATCTGATTTCTTATCCGAATCATCTGTCTTTTCCGCATCCGGATCAACGTATGTGGCGTATGTGCCTGTTGTGGCTGTAGTGCCTGCTGCCTTGGCTGCATCCTCTAAGGATGATCCGCCTGCAAGCGCCTCTACCACTGCATCTGCCTGTGCCTTTATCTGTGCTGACTGCTCATCTGTATATGTCTGATACTTGTAATTAGAGTCATATGCCCCCTTGTAATCAAGCTTCACAATGGTGTATGCAGCCATATTGGCTTCCTCATCCGTCACGCTTGAATCAGCATTTTTGATGATTGCAGCATACATCTTACTCTTTATGAGGCGAAGCTCTAAATATTCCTCGACAATCTCCTCTGTAGCACTCATCTCGTCTATCACATCATCGGAATTTGCCTTCATAAACTTCTCTGCGGCCTTTTTGATTTCCTTTTTCTCATCATCAGAAACCTCTACATCGTAATCTGACTGATGCGCCTTTAATGTGTAAAGCTCATGAGCCTCCTCGATAGCATTTTTCTTCCATGTTTCAAGCACAGTATTATTGCCTGATACTGTCTTGTCCCAGTAGCCCTCGCCCATGTACTGTATATACATGTCATCATAACCGGCCTCCTGGTACCTTATCATAAAATTAACAAGCCCAAGCTTGATATCCTCTTTATCTAATGTCGCAACTGTTGCGGTTTTATTTATTGAACATCCTGTAAAAGCTGTAACTGAGAGTGTTGCAGCCAATAACATAGCTATTACTTTTTTCGCTTTCATTGTATCTATCCTCTTTAAAATTGGTATAGTATCGCTCGTATATTATAGAGCTTTTCGGGCCTGCTGGCAAGCATTTTCTAAACTTTGTAAATTATCGTCAATTTCGCGTAAAGCATGTGGTGTTTCCTATGCTATATGCTACATGATTCCAAAATTCGGGTAACTATTCAGCCGTAATCAGTTCCTTACGCATTTGCGAAATCAGTTCCTCCACCACATCAAGCACATCCCGCTTCTTTGCCACGCTGCCATTTTTTAAATCAAATGTGAAATATGGGTTTTCTGCCATATTAAATTTGAGTGAGGATTTATACCGGGCAATAAGCTCCGGTATCTTCTCCGGATTTATCCTTGCCCGTTCAAACATGGTAAGCTTTATCAATGAGCCGGTCTGCTTTATCTCAGTGATATATACGGCATGTGCCAGCGCCTTGAGCCTTGCCACGCGAAGCAGGCTGAGCACTGATTTTGGTGGTTCACCAAACCTGTCTATAAGCTCCTCGAGCATCTCGTCCTTTTCTTCCTCTGTCTCTATTCCTGCAATACGCTTATATATATCCAGCTTCTGGAATTCGTTTGCGATATAACCTGCCGGAATATAAGCATCGGTTACGATATCCACGGTCGTGTCAAATTTATCACTGATATCCTCGATGCCCTTTGCCTCTTTTACAGCCTCGCTCAACATCTTGCAGTACAAATCGTAGCCCACTGCCTCCATGTGTCCGCTCTGCTCCGCACCGAGCAGATTGCCCGCACCACGGATTTCAAGGTCTCTCATTGCAATCTTAAAGCCGCTGCCAAGGTCTGAGTACTCCTTTATCGCTGCAAGACGCTTTTCTGCCACCTCTTTTAACATCTTGTTGCGCCTGTACATGAGAAATGCATACGCAGTACGGTTAGATCTGCCGACTCGTCCGCGGAGCTGATAAAGCTGTGAAAGTCCCATGTTGTCCGCATCGTGTATAATCATTGTATTAACGTTTGAGATGTCAAGTCCGGTCTCTATAATGGTCGTGGATACAAGCACATCTATTTCACCATTGATGAAACGGTACATGATGCGCTCAAGCTCCGTCTCCTTCATCTGTCCGTGCGCAAATGCAACAGTCGCATCCGGCACCAGCTCCTGCAGCTTTGCCGTTATGTCTGCTATGTCGCGCACCTTATTGTACACATAGTACACCTGTCCGTTTCTGGCAAGCTCCCTGTTAATTGCCTCTCTGACAAGCTCATCATTGTACTCCATGACATATGTCTGAATCGGTACACGATCCATCGGTGGCTCCTCAAGCACGCTCATATCCCTTATGCCGATTAAACTCATGTGGAGTGTCCTCGGAATCGGTGTAGCAGTCAGTGTGAGCACATCCACATTGACCTTCATCTGCTTAATCTTCTCCTTGTGAGTCACTCCGAAGCGCTGCTCCTCATCGATTACCAAAAGTCCCAGATCCTTAAACTGCACATCCTTTGAGAGTATGCGGTGTGTTCCGATGATGATATCAACCTCACCCTTTTTAAGCTTTTCTATCGTCTTTTTCTGCTCTGCTGCGCTTCTGAAACGGCACATCAAATCCACATTCACCGGAAAATCCTTCATCCTCTGCGAAAACGTATCGTAAATCTGCTGTGCAAGAATGGTTGTCGGAGCAAGATATGCCACCTGCTTGCTGTCCTGCACCGCCTTGAAGGCCGCACGGATTGCAACCTCCGTCTTGCCGTAGCCCACGTCACCGCAAATCAGTCTGTCCATTATTTTATGGCTCTGCATATCAGTCTTTGTGGCCTCAATTGCAAGAATCTGATCCTCAGTCTCATCAAAAGGGAAAAGCTCCTCAAACTCTCTCTGCCATACCGTATCCTCGCCGAAGGCATATCCGTTTTGCTGCTCACGCTGGGCATACAGCTTCACCAGGTCTCCTGCAATCTGCTTTACCGCACCTCTGACACGGTTCTTCGTCCTGGTCCATTCCTGACCGCCAAGCTTGTTGAGCTTTGGTTTTCTGGCATCCTTTCCGGCATATTTTTGTATCATGTCAAGCTGAGTGGCAAGAATATAGAGATTGGAGCCACCCTGATACTCTATCTTGATGTAGTCCTTTACCTTTTTGTCCACCTCAAGCTTTTCAATGCCGCGGTAAATACCTAGTCCGTGGTTTTCATGCACTACATAGTCCCCCACCGACAAATCGGTAAAGCTCTGTATTTTTTCACCCTCATAGGTGCGGTGACGCTTCTTTTTCTTCTGCTGCGCCCCAAAAATATCTGACTCCGTAATCACGGCAAACTTTAGGATAGGATACTCAAAACCCCTTCTCACCTTGCCGTAGCAGACCATAATCTGCCCCTCGGAAAGCTCATGATCGTAGTTTTCAGTGTAAAAGCATGTGATTCCCTGGTCTGTGATATCCTCTGAAAGCCTCTTTGCCCTTGTCCTTGAACCGGATAAAAGAATTACTCTGTAGCCGTTTTTCTTATAGCGCTTTAAGTCCTTTATCAAAAGCTCAAAGCTGTTGTTGTATGGGCTGACGCTCTGACAGTGAATACCATAGCTTCCCAGCTGGTGCAGTCCGTTTGCTTTATTATCGAGCGCAGCGAGTGCGATGCACGAATACTTCTCGAGCTTTGCCACAATCTCCTTTTCTGTAAAAAGACCGTTCATCTGCCCCGGAAGTATATATCCCATCGCAAGTCTCTGCTTCATGCTCTCTGAAAACTCAGTCTCTGTGAGCTTTCCCTGCTCTGTACATCTGGTCAGCTCATCGAAGAAAATAAGGCTGTCCGATGGCTTAAAATAATCCAAAAGCCCGACTCTCTCGTCAAAAAAGTACGACAAAAAAGCATCCATGCCTGCATACATGGACAGTTCTCCCCACTCCTCGGTAAGCTCGTCTGCCATCACAGTCACTCTGTGTGCTTCCTCTGTCTTCATCTGCTTTCTAAGCTTGTCAGACACACGCTTTGCCTCTGCCTTAAGCTTTTCAATTCCCCCGGCCTTTTCCTCTTCGCTAAGTACAAGCTCTGCCGCCGGATATATGCTCACCCGGTCAATATTTTCAATGGATTTCTGGCTCTCGCAGTCAAAATATCTGATGGTGTCTATCTCGTCTCCCCACAGCTCAATTCGGATAGGATTCTCCTCCGTCAGCGGAAAAACATCAAGAATACCGCCCCTGACAGAAAACTGTCCCATCGTCTGGACCTGATACTCTTTTTCATAGCCCATTCTGATAAGAGCAGCCTGAATTTCCTTCAAATCCAAAAGCTGTCCCTGCTCAAGTGTAAGCACGTTTTCCCACATCTTTTCTATCGGCGCCATCGTATTCATCAGCGCATCAAAGGTGGTCACAAGCGTCACTCTCCCCTGCTCACGGATAGCCTTCAAAGCCCTGATACGCTCTGCTGTCAGGAGATTGCCTCTGATATCCGACTGGTAAAAAAGCACATCCTTTGATGGATAATACACCACCTCTTTGTCAAAAAAACTGTACTCATCGTACAGTTCCTTCGCTTTCTGCTCTCCAAAGGTCACAATAAGCTTGTTTTTCCTGTGACCTCCAAAGGTATATATCATCTGTGATTTTTGCGCATCTATACATCCCGTGACAGATATAAGTCCGGACGATTTTTCTGCCGTTTTTGTCATCTCCTCAAAGCCCGCAAGGGAAAGGAGTGGCTCTGTAAATGCTTTCACTTTCAATTCTCCATTTCTGTCTGTTCAAAATCACCTTGTCGATTTCCAGCTAATTATATATGTTCATAGCCTTATCCGTCTCGCCCTGCATCATAAGAACTGCTGCATCCATCGCATGACCGATAGCTTCCTCCACCTTTGCCCTGTCCTCAGAACTGAAGCGCCCGAGCACATGGTCAGCAAGATCCCAGCCCTGTGGCTTCTCTCCAACACCGACCTTGATACGGCTGAAGCTCTGTGTGCCGGTCATTGCAATGATGTTCTTAATCCCGTTGTGACCGCCGGCGCTGCCCTTTTTGCGGATACGGATACGCCCCGGCTCGAGCGAAATATCATCAAAAATAACAATCATTTCCTCATCCGGATCAAGCTTATAAAAATTCATCACTTCAGCAACAGACTCGCCGCTTAAGTTCATGTATGTCTGCGGCTTCACAAGTAGTACCTTCATGCCCTCAATCACTCCGCTTCCACAAAGCGCCTTGTGCTTTTTGTCTGTCACACTTATATTATATTTATCCGCAAGCGCATCTATCACATCAAATCCGATATTGTGTCTTGTGTGCTCATATTTTTTGTCAGGATTTCCAAGTCCTACTATAACGTACATCGTTTATCCTTTCTCTTTCTAATATTATTTTATCTACATGTCATATGCATATGTCACATGTCATCTACGTATCTATCCAGAATCTACAATTCAAAATAAAACAAATACTGCTGGATAATTCCCGCCACACCCTTGTAGCGCTCAAAATCAAAGCCGTCACTATAATATTTGTCCAAAAGCTGCTTTACATGCGTATCTATCGGAAACGCATCCACATGATGCAAACCAAAAAGACATATGCAGTTCGCCACCTTTTTGCCAATTCCTTTGCGAGTAAGCAGGCTTTCCATCGCCTCATCATAGCTCATTTTGCGCAGATTATCAAGCCAGTCAGGATTATTAGCACCATACTCATATATTTCCTTCAGATACGGTGCCCTATAGCCAAAGCCCATGCTCCTGTCATCAAATACCTCATCCGGTACCTCAAGAGGCTTTGGAAATGTATACAGCTCTTCACCCTCTGCACTGCCGTCTATTTTATGTCCGCACCGCCTGCAAAGTAAATCCACACTGTTTGTGATTCGCTTTATGTTATTATTCTGGGAAATCATAAAAGTAACAATCATCTCCCACAAATCCTGCCTTAAAATGCGCACACCACTGCCATATGCATATGCCTCCTTCAGATGCGCGTCATCTCCGTCTGCTATCAGCTTTGCAATCCCCGCATAATCCGTATCCATATCCAGATAGCTTTTCCATATATTGTTCCAGTCTGCCTCATCACAGTCCAGCTCAAACTCATTCCCATCCTGCTTAATCCGAAGCGCCCTGTCAAATGCCACTACCGTGTATTCGTTTTCTCCTGTGTTCTTCCATCTGAAGCACTGACCACTGTCAGCAATCTGTTTTAAATCCAGATTATCTATTTTCATCTTGTACATATCTGTTTGTCTATCCTCTTTTATTGTAGCTATACTCGTAACTATTCAGAACATCCCACGCACATTCTAAAAAGCCGGTCTGTCTGTGGCTTATTGTACCACGGATAGACCGGTTTGTGTGAAATATATTTGGATTATTATACCAGCTCAGGTATTTTATATCCTGCTTTACTCATCGCTTTTTCAAATTCATCAAGCGACATCTCAGCTTTCTCGGCACCTCTTTTTGCAGAATAGTCTCCCTCCTGTACGGAAAGATAAATTTCAAAAAGACGGCCCTGCTGCATTCCCTCCTGTATGCCACGTTTTTTATGATCATCCCATGCCTTACACATATTTACCACCTCTTCCTTTTCATCATACTTAATGTCAGTTCCTACAAACAGATTGATAGCTGCTACTGTCTCAACGTCAACCCTTGTGAAGGTTTCGTCTTTTGTAATTAAATCATTCAGTTTTTCCTCATCTGACGCATTTTTCAATAACTCAAACAATGGCCTGAGCCCTGTCTCGAACTTGGAAAAGTCTGTAATTTCCAGTGGATTCAGCAAATTAATCCTGTAATCGTTGATGAATGCGAGTATTCTTTCATCCATCTGTGGCATCATCTCCGCAAGGCTTCTTGGCCCATCCCACTGTGTAGTCCCAAGATACAGTGTAATTGTAACCACCGGCGTCAGCTTATCATCAAGTGTAAAGCCTGACAAAAACTCGTCCGAATACCTGTAATCCTTATTTTTCCGGTGACGTTTCTTTGCCTCGTTGACCTGTTCTCCGTAATTCAATGCATCATAAATCATAGTTTTAACAGGCATCGCATAATGAATGTCTGTCTGCGCTTCTGCTCCAATTAAGATAACATACATTTGCCCTGTATGCTTCACGGAAACACTTTTTAGCAAATCTCTCCATTTCTGCTTAACAATCTGCTTCTTATCAATACCGAAAACTGATAACACCTCTGTGGTGTCACATTCCTTTAAATCCTCCGGTTTGATAACCTTCTCTCCGTCAAACAATACATAATTACAGATTTCACTAAACCTCGTATTGTCCGACAAATACTCCTTTGCCTTCGAGTCCTTCGTACCCAAATTAACCTCCTCTTCTTGTGTGAGCAGGAAAATTTGAAGTCGAATAAAAATACTGTATACTTATGCTTTCCACGTATATGATGTGTACAATAATCTCTTATATAAAAGCCGGCAAAATCCCCACAACCCACTTTTCTCACAATGTTTTCACATCTGACATTTCAATTTTCCTGCTATTAACTGGTAACATAAAGCATTGAAAATTTCCATGTCTTTGTCGAAAAATGCGAAGTGGTCTGCCCTCTTCAAAGTGATACGCACCGATAAAAAATATGCTGTGGTGTCGTATTTACAGAAATATAATGCTTTGAGTTGATTTTAACACAGAGAGGACCTTTTGTCATCAAATTTCTGTCTAAAAGACAAGGGCCAAGACAAGGGCATTGATACTCTATATCAACACCCTTGTTTTTATTGCTATAACAGTTCTGTGATTATTATACCAGCTCTGGTATTTTATATCCCGCTTTGCTCATCGCTTTTTCAAATTCATCAAGCGTCATCTCTGCCTTTTCGGCACCTCTTTTTGCAGAATAGTCTCCCTCCTGTACAGAAAGGTAAATTTCAAAAAGACGGCCCTGCTGCATGCCCTGTTTCATTCCTTGCTTCATACCCTCCTGAATGCCAAGCTTTTTGTGATCATCCCATGCCTTACACATATTTACCACCTCTTCCAGCATTATTCTGTTATTATCAAACTTCAGCACCTTAAAGCTCTTATCAGATACATTGAGTCCGTCACAATTTCGTAGAAAGAGCATATATTGATTAGACAACTCAAAATTAATGAATCTCCTGACATCATCATTAATCAGACAATCTGCATTATCTATAACAATAAAACTATCTCTACACTGTTTGATTGCTTCTAAAAATCATCTGATTTATAGTTAAATAGCTTGATTGCTTTGTATTCGTCTGTCAATCTTATATCTTCCAGCATTTCATAGATATTTATCATTGATATTACTCCTTCAATTTACTATCAATTTTGTACCAATGTCTTTTCACCTGATTCCGAATACCACTCTCCAGCACCTTACTTTGACTAAATATCTCATCCGCTTTATATGCATATGTCAAGAAATTCCCATGAGCTTTAGAATACTTACTTGCCCCTAAATGTGTATACGAATGATAAATTGCTTTCTTTCCAGCATTAAACGATTTTTCATCCGTGTTCTCTTTAATTCTTTTAATTTTTCTATATGCTCTACAATAAAACTTAAATAAACTTTTATCCCTTATACGAACAATTCTACCATCAAATGTAAAACCAAGATAATTTATAAGGTTACTTTGCCCCTTTATTTTTTTTATTTCCCCATTATTGTAGAAAAAATGCTCTGTTTTATCCTCATTTAATTTTAAATTAGGAATACCATCTCTGGTGTCATATATAAATTTTGAAATTTCCTCATTTCTTCCGCAATTTATCTCATTATATGTCATAGGAATAACAATTATTATATCATCACAATATCTTCTATATATCCCTTTCTGAGATGTTATAAAATCATTAATTCTTTTGTCAAAATCTATCATATATACATTAGCATACACAGCACTTATAGATGAACCTTGCGGAATCTGATAATCTTTACAATTTTTATGAAGGTGTTTCTTTTTAAAATCATGAAATTCATCTGTTTCAAAATATTTATCCAACTCACGCA
>ERZ779851.2025-NODE-2025-length-16416-cov-4.085080_pt1 | contig 16416 bp, 9 predicted proteins | sample MGYA00511094_ERZ779851 | MGnify/ENA primary metagenome ERZ779851 (study PRJEB29588, sample SAMEA2155512) | human gut metagenome | biome: human gut; feature: human-associated habitat; material: faeces | place: Denmark | collected 2008/2010 ...
TGAACCGGCTGGAAAGCCAGCTGAACTGCGTGCTGTTCATCCGCTCCAACCGGGGCGTGACCCTGACGCCGGAGGGCGAGATGCTCTACTCCCGCATCGCGTCGGCGGCGGTGCAGATCCAAGACGCCGAGGAAGAGCTGAGTGCCAGCGCCACGCTGGAACACGGAGCCATCAGCATCAGCGCCACCGAGACGGCCCTGAACATCTACCTTTCCGAAAAGCTGCGGGCTTTCCACACCGAGTACCCCGGCATCCGGCTGCGCATCTCGAACCACTCCACTCCCCAAGCATTGCAGGCCGTGAAGAACGGCGAGGTCGATTTCGCCATCATCTCCACCCCGGCCGAGGTGGAACCGGGGCTGAAGCTGGTGGAGCTGAAATCCTTTTACGAGGTGCTGGTGGGCGGCCGGACCTTCACCGCACTGGCCAGCCAAAGCCTGACCCTAAAGGAGCTGGGCAATTACCCTCTCATCTCCCTGAGCGATGAGAGCATGACCCGCAGCTTTTACCGGCAGTTCTTCCTCGACCACGACGCGGTGCTGCGGCCCGACACCGAGGCCGCCACCACCGACCAGATGCTGACGCTGGTGAAAAGTGAGCTGGGCCTCGCCTTTGTGCCGGAACCCATGGCAAAAGACCTGCTGGCGCGGGGCGAGCTCGTCCAGCTCCACTTGCAGGAGATCATCCCCACCCGCTCCATCTGCCTCGTCTACGACCACCACCGCCCGCTGAACACGGCGGCGCGGAAGTTCCAGCAGATGCTGGTAAAATGACGCAAAAACGCCCCTTCACGGAACAAAACCGCGAAGGGGCGTTCTCTGTTTCAAAAAAGGGTCATGCGTCGGAGCGGGAGTAGGCGTTCTTCATATTGCAGCTCAGCTCGAAGAGGACCTTATCCAGCGTATCGGCGGCGCGGGCTTTCAGCGCCTTGGCGATGGCCTCGTTGGCCTCCGTGCGCAGGGCGGCGCGGGCAGCGGGATCAAAGGCGGACCGCTGCTTCTCGTCATACTCATGCAGCAGGGCGCGGGTGGCCGAGAGGACGGCCTCCTCATAGCGCTCGATGTGGAAGATGGACTTGCCGTAGGCGGCATCCGCCATAGCCGCGATCATCCGGCTGACCCAATAGAAGCTGTCGGTGGAGACTTCGCCGGTGGTACAGGCGAGGTAGGCCGGGGTGGTGTCCACGTTGGCGTAGAAGGGCACCATGGTGTTGAAGGCGTTGGACGCATAGGCGATCCACTCCACGGCGCGGAAGTCCTCCGGCACATCCGGGCGCATCTGGATCAGGGCCATGAAGTCGTTGCGATTGATGCCGATGGAACGGTATGCGCCCTTGCTCTTCTGGTCGCCGTAAGCCGCATAGGGGTCATAGGGCGTGCCCTGATAGTGGGAGGAGAGCAGGTACTTCACATCTTCCGGCGTGACCTTCCGCTCCGGCACCATGCACCACGGCAGATCGTCCGACCGCGGGGTGTAGTCGGCATCCGGGCCGTCCCACGCCCACGTATTCGGGTTCAGATACCGCAGCATGAACCATGCGCGGGGGGTGTTGTAGACATGGTCGGAGTCGTCGTGGCTGCCAAAGGCGTCCCGCGGGTTGAACTCGCCATCCAGCGAGAGGTCAAGGTGGTACTTATCCACAAACTCCTTCAAATCAGCCGAGCACATGTAGTTTTCCTGTGCACCGGCTGCATCGGCGAAGTCGAAACTGTCGATGCCGAGCTGGTTGGGCATGACTACATAGCTGTCGTCGGGCACGCGGCGGGCCATCCAGTGGTGGCCGCCGATGGTTTCGACGTACCAGATTTCGTCCACGTCGGAAATGATGATGCCGTTCGATTCGTACGTTCCGTACGTTTCAAGCAGTTCGGCGAGGCGCTTCACGCCTTCGCGGGCAGTGCTGACATACGGCAATATGAGGGTGATGATGTCTTCTTCGCCGATGCCGCCTGGGGTTTCCGGCTTACCATTGGCTTCGTCGGCCGACTGCAGTGCGACCAGCGGGTCGGCGGCGAGCACGCGCTCGTTGACGGCGATGGTTTCGGTGGCGCTCATGGCCACGTTGCGTTCGTTGACGCCAGCTTCCGCAAGGATTCCACGATTTGGAAGCACGTTCGGTACGATGCTGTACCGGCATGGATTGTCGGGAAGGTCGATTTCAACGTGGCTCAGCACACTGCGGTAGTGCCGCGGCTGCTCCTGCGGTGCGACGACTACGAATTTCTTGGGATCGTAACGTCCCGAACCAGAGTCGTCATCTCGGGCGATGATGGTCGAACCGTCGTAACTTGCTTTTTTGCCTACAAGAATTGTGGTACATGACATGGTTTCGATTGTAGGCACACCAACACTCCGAAGACCATTTCGACGCCCGTCAGACGCCCGCGGTGGCGATTGGTCCGAATATGCTGTATACTATGTTGCTGTTGCCCCTCTAGCTCAACGGTTAGAGCAGCGTCCTTTTAAGTCGTGGGTTGTGGGTTCGAATCCCACGGGGGGCACAGGTTCGAAGTCCTGGAAGCCGATGGTTCTCAGGACTTTTTCATTTGTTTCGGGATGAGGTCTCAGCACTTCAATACGGAACGCACCATATCGCGCACCCCCTTTCGCTCACGAATCGCAATTTCGGTTGATTATTTCGCGACGTGCGCCGAAAAGTATGGAAAATAAGGCGATTTATACCCCCTACCGCACTATGCGGCACCACCTTTCGCTCACAATCGTAAGGAAACGAGCAAAATCGCAATATGTGTTCCGAAATGAACAGCGAACAGCCCGCGGGCGATTCGCGGACGGACCATACGCATGCAACCGGCGTGGCACAATCGAGGATAATGATAGACTCGAATATATCGAACATTTGTTCGTATAGATTCGGTATTACGGGAAATTCCCCACTATATACAGTGGGCAAACGTACGAAACGCCACTACGGGTAGTGTATACTGATGAACGGCCCGAGCAGCCGGGCAAAATCGAAAAACGTGGCCGACAAGATCTTCCGCACCAAAGGAAGCCGATTGCATAGGGAGGAAAAGTAATGACCGTGACCGTCTTCACCAATCCGAACAATCCTCAATGCGAGGCCACCGAACAAGAGCTTTCCAAACTGGGAGTGCGGTACGTGGCGGTCGATTTGACGCAGAATCCGTCCACATTCGAACAGATCAAGGACGCCGGCTTCAAGCAAATTCCGGTCGTCATCTCACCGAATTCCTCATGGAGCGGACATCGCCCCGACCTCATCCGCCAGCTGGCGCAAAGCATCGCGGCGTAGGCGCGGCAACAGCAGTCAAGCATCCAGACAGCCGGAAGGCACGAATCCCAAACGGCAATAATCCGGAAGAATCAAATCCCCCGCGGCAAAACCCGCAACAAAACCCCACTGCAATCGTCCGAAATCGTTCAAAATCAGCCACCCAAAGCAAAGCGGCCAGCCGGAACATCGCCCGACCAGCCGCTTAGCAAAACCCGCAAAACGCAAAAACCAGCCTACATACGACCGGCAGTGGACGGGTCGATCTTCATGGTCTGGAATCGGTGGGCCATGAAATCGTCATTGAAATACGTGGCGAAGAACTGCGAAACGGGCGAATTCTGCGCAACCCCAGCCATGCGGGAATACCAAGCGTCAAGCGCCATCAGCGTCATCACGCCATCGACGAAAATGAGTATGAAACAGACCAGCGTCAACGAATAGCGAATCTTCCACGGAATACGCTGGATCAATCGCAATAATCGCGGCAAAATCAACTTGACCCAAATCAAGCCGAGGATACCCCAGAAGAACATGTATTTGCCGGACGTACGCCCGTCAATCGAAAGCCATTGCCCCGTGTAATCCCATGCGCGAATACCGAACGCGGCCTGCATGAACCAGCTGGTGAAATATTCGAACGCGCCACCGATCACCGCGCTTGAGCAGAAAATCAGCAACCAATTCGACTGCCACAAATGGTTGAGCAACACGGTGACGATCACCACGCCGAAACCATAGATGGGCGAGAACGGCCCCCATAGGAAGCCCGCACGGTCCTGGTATTCGCCAAACAGGATGAAATGGTAGATGGTTTCGATCACCAAACCGAACACACAACCAATGGTGAACAGCCAGAACAGATTGAAGAAATCCAGCGAAATATAGCCTTTGCCGGTCAGGTCGCGGCCGGCCATGCCTTGGGAGGCGGCGTTCTCATACGCGCTGCGGGCGTCCATGCGCCGCAACGCGAACTGCAGCCGGCGCTCCTCCCGCAGCGATGGGTCGGCGGTGATGTGCAGGGCGATCAGCACGACAAGCTGGACAGCCGGGCTGACAAGGTTCAGGCCAAGCCCCTTCAACGCCAGCGACAGCAGGCCTTCGGCGAGCGTAAGCGGAATCAGCAGGTACGTCCATTGCGCGATGTGCCGGCGTTTGTTCCTGAAAAGCAGCACGCCGAACACCGTCAGGCACGCGGTGGTGACCATCAGCACGACCGCGTGAATCGCCGACAGAATCGTGGTGAGGCTCAGCGCGTCGAACGTCATATCGCCGGAAAGCACGGCCTGCACGACGTACAGGCACGACAGCACGATGATCGGCAGCGTCACCACGCCTTCAATAAGCATGACGATGCCGTAAATGCGAACGATTAACGGCAGACGACGGTCAGCGGGATTGCCGACTTCGCCAGTGCCCTGCTTTCCGCCTTCTTCGATAGCCGCGATTTCGGTTTCGGCGGCAATCGCCTTGATTTCTCCATCCGTCTTGCCCGCGGCGGAATCCTCGGATCGTGATTCAGATTGTGCGGTTTCGCTCATATGCCGCTCCTTCCTTCAGCCCACGCTACCAAACGTAGGCAATATCCGCCGCAAGAAAAGCGGTTCAGGTGCGATTATTAGCGGACGCGAGCAAAAGAGGGGGACGTCAGCTGGCTGCAATCGCCATTCGCACACCACCTTTCGCTCACGTCCGCAAGAAATGGCGATGCATAGCGCATCGTGAGCGAATGGGGGTATAAATACGGACGGAAAATAGCGATTTATTACCACCTTTCGCTCACGGACATACAGAAATGGCGATTTGTCACGGACGTGAGCGGAAGGGGCTACGTCAGCCGGCGATGGTTTTGCCGAGGCTTTGCCGCAGTACTCGACCCGATTTCCGTCATCCATGAAACGCGATGGCGATTGTCCAAGAGCACGGTATACGATACGAACCGCGTAGCGCTACGGAACACGTATCGCCATATAAGGGAATTGATTCGCCAAACCGGAGAGACAATGCACAACGTACTGCAGATCCTGCGCCGTGACTTCAAACGATTGGTCACCGTACCCGCCGCGTGGGTGATTATGATCGGCCTGATTCTCATTCCCCCGCTATACGCATGGTTCAACATCTACGGGTTCTGGAATCCCTATGGCAACACGGACAGCATCAAAGTGGCCGTGGCCAACATGGACGAAGGCACAGACAACGCGCTGCTTGGCAAAGTCAATCTCGGCGATCAAATCGAAGGCACGCTGAAGAGCAACGACCAGCTCGGCTGGGAGTTCATGGGCAAAGCCAATGCGATGGAAGCGGTGGAGTCGGGCGACTGCTACGCCGCAATCGTCATCCCTTCCGACTTCAGCGAAGATCTGGCCAACGTCGTCACCAACAGCAAGCATCGCCCCACGCTCGAATATTACGTGAACGAGAAGGCGAGTCCGATTTCGCCGAAAATCACCGACCAAGGCGCGACCGTGGTCGACCGCACCGTCAACAACACCTTCGTCTCCACCGTCAGCGACGTGCTCGTCAAAGCCGTCAACTCGGCCAACGGCACCATCAGCGGCAACACCAACGCCATCGCCAACGAAACCATCGGCGAACTCGACAACACCAAGCGGAACGTAGGCACGATCCGCTCCGCAATCGCGGATCTCGACACCCAGTTAGCCAATGTGCCACAGCAGACAAAAGCAGCACGCAATGCCCTGAACGACGTGCAGCTGGCCGCGGCGAGCGCAGGCAGAGGACTAGCAGGCGCATCCACCGCCATCGGCACAGCGCAAACCCAGCTCAACACGCTTTCGTCCAACGCCAACAGCGCGCTGGAAACCGGATCCGGACTTGTTTCCCAAGCGACGGCGCAATCCACAGCCAGCATCAACCAGATCTCGTCGGCGGTATCCGCGGCAAGTGGATCGGCGCAGCAGGCGGTGACCGGCATGCAAAACATCACCGACAGCAATGCGAAACTGCTCGAGAAGCTCAAATCCGCCAGCGACAACGCGCAATACCAGCAAATCATCAGCAAACTGGAGAATACCAACAACACGGCAGCCGGAACACTCGCCGACCTCAAAACCCTGAGCGAGAACACACAGGCCACAGCCGGCAGCGTATCCAAACTGTCCACCGATTTCAACATAGGCACGCAGAACTCGCTCAAAAGCGCAGGCACGGCGCGCAACGCCATCAATTCAGGCGCACTGCCGCGACTGAATTCCGCGCTGGGCTCGCTGGCTGGGACGGCCGGAACACTTGCCGGCACCGTGACCAGCCAGGACAGCGTGGTCAGGCAAACCAACATCGTGCTCGACCAACTCGACCAAGTGGCGTCAGACGCCCGCATCGGCCTTGAGCAAACCGACCAGCAGCTGGCGAAGATGGAGACGAAGCTCACCACCGTCAGCACCGACCTGAAGGCGCTGGGCACTGCGGATCTGCTCGCATCGTTGACCGGCAGCGGTTCGCTTGACGCGGATAAGATCGCCTCGTTCATGGAGTCCCCGACCGTAATCGACACGAAGAACGTGTATCCCGTCAACTCCTACGGCTCCGGCATGGCTCCGCTGATGACCAATCTGGCACTGTGGGTGGGCGCGTTCGCCTTTGTGGTGATCTACAAAGTGGAGGTGGACGACGAGGGGCTTGAGGGTCTCGATCCGACCGCAACCGAAAAGTATCTGGCCCGATACCTGTTGCTCGGCACGATGGGCGTCATTCAAGGCGCGATCTGCACCGTTGGCGATCTGATACTCGGCGTGCAGACGGCTTGCGCGCCACTGTTCATACTGACCGGCATGATCACATCGCTGGTATATCTGAGCATCACGTACGCGCTGTCCACCACGTTCATGCACATCGGCAAGGGCCTGTGCGTGGCGTTGGTGATCGTGCAGATTCCAGGCGCTTCCGGCCTGTATCCGATCGAGATGATGCCGAAATTCTTCCGCATGGTCTATCCGTTCGTGCCATTCAGCTATTCGATAGACGCATTCCGCGAGACCATCGCCGGCTTCTACGACGGCCATTGGACCAAGGCGATCGGCACGCTGCTGCTGTTTGCCGGCATGGCGTTCGTCATCGGCCTGGTGGTCCGTCCTCTGTTGGTCAACCTCAACCGACTCTTCGCCCGCGAAATCAAGGAAAGCGACATGATTATCGGCGAGGAAGTGGAGCTTCCGGAACGCGGATACAACATGTCCCAAGCCATTCAGGTGCTGGCCGACAAAGGCGGTTACCGCGAGGTGATCGAGGAACGCGCAAGTCGGTTCGCGGAACTGTACCCGAAACTCAAGCGCGGAGCTCTGGTGATCGGATTCGTAGTTCCGGTAACTCTGGCGGCGGTGTTCTCGTTCACCAACGGAGAGAAAGTGGTGGTACTGGCCACGTGGGTCGTCTGGATTCTGCTCATCATGGGCTTCCTCATGGTCATCGAATACATGCGCGACAATCTGAACCGTCAAGCGGAGCTCGGCCATTTGAGCGATGAAACGATCCAATCCATGCTGGTGGAGCGCCAAGCGGCACGCATCCGTCGCAAAAAGCGGGCGCAACAGGAACGGCGGAACAGACTGCTGCGCAAAACGCGGAGACGCACCAGCGGCAAACGCACGACATCCGATAATCGCAATACCAGCGTCATCAAAGAAACGACGGAAAACGTGACGGGCGTCAACCACAATGAAGATGACGGAATCGCCATACTGGTGCAGAAAATGCAGACGACCGGTCCAAGCGCCGCCGCGAACGATGCCGCCACGGACACCACCGAGACTACCGAGACAACCGAGACAACCGAAAACACCGAGGAAAGGAGCAACGCATGAAAACCATCTGGAAACTGTTCGTCGGCGACATCCGGCGAATCACCAGCAACGTCGTCTCCATCATCATCGTCATCGGACTCGTTGTGATCCCCGGCATCTTCACATGGTTCAACGTGGCCGCCAGCTGGGACCCGTTCGCCAATACCGGCAATCTGAAATTCGCCGTAGCCAATGAGGACGACGGATACCGGTCCGACCTCATTCCAGTGAAGATCAACATCGGCGACCAAGTGGTTAACACGCTGCGTTCCAACGATCAGCTCGACTGGACCTTCACCACCAAAAAAGAAGCCATCAACGGCACCAAATCCGGCAAATATTACGCAGCTGTGGTGATTCCAAAGAACTTCAGCACCCGTATGATGACGTTCTTCGCATCCGATGGCGACCACGCCGAAATCGCCTACTACAACAATGAAAAGAAGAACGCCTTGGCTCCGAAGATCACAGGCCAAGGCGCCGATACGGTCAGCGCGCAGGTCAACGAGACGTTCTCCGAAACACTGACCAGCACCGCGCTGAGTGTGGCATCGCAGCTCGCCAACCAACTCGACAAGCCAGCCGCGCAGGAACAACTCACGCAGTTCAACGGCAATATCAGCGACTTCGCGGAAACGCTCACCGACGCTTCCGGAACGCTCCGCACGTTCAGCACGCTGACCCAAAGCGCACGGCATCTGCTTGAGTCCTCCGACGGTCTGATCGCCAATGTCAGCGGCAATGCGAAAAGCGCAGGAACAACACTCAAGCAAGCCGGCAGCGGCGTGGAGGATCTGACGGGCGCGTTGAAGACCGGCACCACCGCGCTGGGCACGGCTCTGACTGATTCCGCCAACAGCTTCACAGCCATGGAAGCAGATGTGGACAGCCTATTCGGCAATGCGGGCACGCAGGCCGGCAACACCGCCACCGCATTACGCAACCAGGCCACGAACATCAGCAAGCAGGCGCAAAGCTACCAGCAGATCTATGATTCGCTCGACGCGCTCAGCGCAAACGAAAAGCTGCCGGAAGCGGTGAGGAACGCCATCGACCATCTCAAAACCAACGTCGGCACCACCATCACACAGCTCAACGACCTAGCATCGGCGCTGAATGGCAGCGCCGACAACATCGACGCCAAAGTAAGCGATACCACGGCCGAACGTGCGGAGATCAAGAAACTGGCGCAGCAGGCGGCAACGTCCGTCAGTGGCATCAAAACCGACTATGAGAGCCAACTGAAACCGCAACTTGACGATATCGCCACGTCCATTACCAGCACCACCACCGCGCTCAATGCCACAGCGGCCGATCTGAAAGGCGCGCTGGGCAATCTGAACGGCACCACCAAGACCGCGGATAAGAATCTGACCGCCATCAGCAGCGTGTTGGATTCCACCGCCGATAGTCTGGCCGGCGCGGGCAAAAAACTGGGCGCATTCACAGGAACATTGACCGATGCGCTGAACAGCGGCGATATGAGCGCCGTCAAAGATGTGCTCAGCGATAATACCGACTCGTTGGCCGCCGCGCTTGCAGCCCCTGTAAAAGTGAAACGCAACGCGGTGTTCCCAGTCAAGAATTTCGGTTCGCAGATGGCACCGTTCTACACGATCCTGCCACTGTGGGTCGGTTCGCTGCTCATGGCAGTGACGCTCAAGACCACCGTCTCGCGTAAGGTGCGCAAGGAACTCGGCGACCCGAAACCGCATCAGCTGTTTCTCGGACATTACGGTGTGTTCGGCGTGATCGGACTATTGCAGAGCACGTTCTCCTTGGGAGGCAGTCTGCTGTTCCTCCATGTCCAGGCGGTGCATCCGCTGCTGTTCATGCTGTCCGGCTGGGTGAGCAGCCTAGTGTTCTCGTTCTTCACCTACACGCTCGTGGCCAGCTTCGGCAACGTCGGCAAAGCCATCGGCGTGCTGTTTCTCGTCATGCAGATCTCCGGAGCGAACGGCGCATATCCGCTGGCCGTGCTGCCGAAAATCATCAGCGGCATCAGCCCGTTCCTGCCTGCGACGCATTCAATCACAGCAATGCGCGCGGCGATCGGCGGAATCTACAGTAACGATTACTGGTTTGCGATTGGCGCGCTACTGCTGTTCATTCCGCCGCTGCTGCTGATAGGCCTGCTACTGCGCATTCCACTGGTCAAGTTCAACCATTGGTACGTAAGCAAGCTGGAAAGCACGAAAGTGATCGCGGCATGATGGGCGGAACCACGCAAGAGGGCACGCGGAAGACGGTGCAAAAAACCACGCAGGAAGACGTCGGCACAGTACGTGGCCGACGTGAGCGATTACGGGAGCAAACCGACCGCAAAATCATGAAAGCCACATTGGGGATAGTGATTTCCGATGGTATCGGAGCGGTGACCATCGAAGAGGTCGCACGACGTTCAGGGGTAGCAAAGACCACAATCTACCGACGCTACCGAAACGCCGACGATTTATTGCAACGCATCCAACCGGAAGTTGCCGGACTACCGAATTTCAACGATTTGAAGCCGTCGCGGAGCGGACTGGCCACCATGCTGCGACGCATCCAGGACTGCTTCGACAGCGAACTCGGATTGAAAGCCGTGGGCGTGGTGCTGTCTTCCGACAACGCCACGCTGAAGGCGATCGCAGCACAAGTGCTGGCGCCGGCCGAAGAACGGTTCGTGGGGTTCATGGAACGTGGCATCGCCGACGGAGTGTTTCAAAACCGTTTGGACTACACGTTCCTGTTCAGCACGGTGCTGGGTTCCATGCTGGCTTGCAAAGCGTTGGCGGGACAGGAAGCCGGAGGGGAACGGCAATCCGGCAAGGAACGCAAGTCTGATTCCTGGGCCGAGAACATGGCCACGTTGCTCTGGCCGAACGTATGCGCCGAATCCGCACGGTAACCACAGGAAAACCGTCCGCACCGACGCAAGACGGGCATGCCGTGTCGGTTTCAGAAGGAATGGGCTATTGGATTGACGCTTCCTGACGCGCCACTTCCAACGCCTTGTTGAAGGCTTCGGAGGTCCAGCTGGCGCCGGCGAGCTTGTCTACTTTAAGGTCCTTCAACGGCTTGCCGACCACCGCGTCCGGCACGGCTTTGGCGAAGTCGTTCTGATGCTTTTTGGAGATGGACGTGAACGGATGGCCGACGATCTTCACGGCCGTCACGTTCTGGTCCTTAACGGTCAGATGCACGTCGATGGTATCCTCGCCGACCGGCCCGTACTGGCCGTTGATCGAATAGTCGCCATCCGCGTAGTTGCCGGTGTCCTGCTTGTCGGATGTTGCGGAATTCGCGTCGGCACGGTTTTTGGTGGCGTCGCCGTCGTCTGCCGTGTCGTCGGACGCCTTGCCGTCAGTTTTCGACTTCTCTTCCTGCGATTGCACGCTTTCACCGGAATTGCCGGCGTATTCGTCGTCCATCGGCGTTGCCTTCGGTTCGCCGCATGCCGACAACAGCGCGATACTCGCCGCGGACAGTGCGATGACTTTGATTGCGTTCGATTGTGCGGCGCTCATGCGCGCTCCCCTTCCGTGCCGTCGGCGTCCGCGTCCGTATCTCCGGTTTTTGCGGCCTTCGTAGGGTCGGCGAACGAAATCGCGACACCCCCGTTCTGCGCGCCTTCCTCGGCGGAACCTGTGTGCGCAGGCTTGCCACCGACCGCCTCGTACGCACGTTTCGCCTCCTCGTCATTCCACTGTTCACCGACGAGCACACCATGGTTGAGCATGATCTCGCGTTGTGCGCAGGAGGCGACGAGCGCGTCATGCGTCACGACGATGATCGTGGTGCCCTGCTCGTGCAGCTGGCGGAACAGGTCGAGCACGATCTTCTCGTTCTTCTCGTCGAGGTTGCCGGTCGGCTCGTCGGCGAGGATCAGCTTCGGACAGTTGATGAGCGCGCGGGCAATGCACACGCGCTGCTGCTCACCGCCGGACAGCTGGCCGGGCAGGTGATGCGCACGCTCCTTCAATCCCACTCGTTCCAACGCTTCCATCGCCTGCTTCTCATCGACTACAGAATGGTAGTATTGCGCCACCATCACGTTCTCCACCGCCGTCAGATGCGGCACGAGGTAAAACTTTTGGAACACTAGTCCTATCATGTTCTTACGCACATCGGCGAGCTGGCGGGCGTTCAAATCCTCCAATCGCCGGCCTTCAAGCATGACGGAACCCTTCGACGGCGTATCCATGCAGCCGATCATGTTCATCAGCGTGGTTTTGCCGGAACCGGACGAGCCGACAATCGCCAGCCATTGCCCTTGCGGAACGGTCAGACTCAGGTCGTCGACGGCGTGCAGATCGCCGTAAATCTTGGAAATGTGGTCGAGTTCCAGCAGCATATGTTCGTTGTCCATGATTATTCCTCCCTCAAAACGATGGCGGGGTCGATACGGGTGGCGCGGCGGACCGGCGGAATGGAGGCGATGACGGCGATCGCCACGCTCAGCAGCAGCGAGCCGGTGCCGAGCAGCCAGTCGAAGCCGATCGCGCGACCGAAGACGGTGGCGCACAGCACACGCGCCAGCACATAGCCGATAGCAGTGCCGAGCAGACCGCCGATCAAGCCGTAGATGCCGGATTCCACGTAGAATTCGACGCCGATGGCGCGTGAATCGGCGCCGAGGGCCTTGCGCAGGCCGATTTCGTTGCGACGCTGGCTCACAATGGAACTGATGGTGGTGCCCACGCCGACGAGCGTCAGCACGAGCACGACGAGCGAGACAATCCAGAACAGGGTCTGCAGCATGGCGATGATGCGGGTGTCGGACGAGGTGATTCTGGTGACGGTCTGCGCTTTGACGGCAGTGTTTGTATTTTTGTTGATTCTGTTGACGATGGCGTTCAGCTCATCCCCCATGGCGTTCACGGAGTATTCGACCACGTCGGCGCCGCGCTTGGAACCGGCGAGTTTGGCCACGTCCGCGGTGGTGGCGTAGATGATGGAATCCTCGTTGCCGCCGGTGTCGACGATGCCGGCGATACGGAATTCGGTGCCGTTGTTATCCATGATGTCGGACGAGACGCGGCCGTTTTCCGTGGCTTGCGTGGTCTGTTCGCCTTGCGTAGTTTGCGTACTCTGCGTGCCCTGCGCGGACGATTCTGCCGTTTCAGTTGATTCGTCCGAATCGGATTTTGCGGACGCGGAAGAAGACGCTGAAGCAGACGCGTCGGCGGCGCGGTAACCGATGGTGACACGGCTGCCGACCTTCACGCCGAGCGCGTCGGCGACGTCGCGGCCGACCATCACGTTGCCCGAGCCGGGCCAATCGCCCGTCACGTTCCAATGGCGATTGAGCGCGCGGACGGCTTTCACGTCCACGCCGGCGATGGTGTACGGCGCGGAATTGATGCGCACGCTCTCATACCGGTATGCGGCTGATTTCACGCTGTGTCCGGCGCCGATGAGCGCCGTCACGTTGCGTACGGTTGCGGTATCGATGCCTTGCGATTTGCCCGTTGCGGACGCGGGCGTGACGATCAGGTTCGCGCCGTACGCGCGCATTTCCTCGTTCATCTGCTGCGGCACCGCGACGCACACGGATGCAAGGCAGAACAGCGTGGCCGCGCCGACGAGCGACGCGATCACGGCCATCATCGCACGGGAGCGACGGCGGAACACCGCGCCCCACAGCATGGTGAAGAACATCTTGCGATTCGTCATCGCACACCCCCTACGAAAGCCAAGCACAACTCACCTACCATGCAGCACCTCCGCCGGACGCAAGCCCAGAATCGCCCGAATCGACGAAAGCGAGGCCACGAGCACAGTGACCGCCAGCAACACGAAAACCAACACGAACACCATCGGACGCATGGTGATGCCCGAGCCGAACACCACGTGCCCCACGATCTGTGCAACGCCCGAGCCAAGCAGCGCGCCGGCAATCGCACCAACCAGCGAAATCACCGCCGTTTCGGCGAGCATAAGGCGCGAAACCGCGCCGTCCGTGGCGCCGATCGCCTTCAACAGCGCCAATTCCGAACCGCGTTCGCCAATCGACGCGGCCATCAGGTTCGCCACGGCGATCGCGGCGGCAACCAGCGACAGCACGGTCATCAGCACCATCACCGCCTGCGTCTTGTTCAGCACATCGCCCTGCAGCGCGGCCACCTGGCGCACCTGCTTGGCCACCGCGCCCGGCAGCACCTCTTCGATCTGGTACGCGATCGACGACGGATACGCGGTGCAATACCACGTCTCCCACTCGTCCTGCGTGAGCGCGTTCGGATTCTTCGACGCCTTGCGCGCGAGGTCGTTGTCGGGCGTGGTGAGCGCCTTGACTTCAATCTTGTCGATGGAATTCGGCAGATTCGCAAGCGTTTGCGCGGCGATGGACGGCATATAAATGGCGCTGTTGTCGGAATCGCCCGAATCGAAGATGCCGACGATTTTCACTTTCACGCGATTGCGTTCGGTGGAGGATTTGCCGGTTTTCCCGGTACCTCCGTTCGTATTGTCGTCCGCACCGACGGCGATCGTCTTGTCGAGCGTAACGCTGTCACCGACGTTCACGCCCAGTTTCGCGGCGAGCGCGCTGCCGACCATCGCCTGCTCGCTGTCGTCTTTCGGCCAGGTTCCGTTGATTTTCCACCATGAGCGCATGCCGTTCATGCCGGCCACGGTGGACTCGCCGGAGTCCATGTGCAGGGTTTTCGCGAACCACGTGCCCACGATCGGCACGTTGGTCGCCTTGCATTTCGCCGCGGAAGCAGCCGCACCTGACGCACCAGCCGTTCCAGCAGAGCCAGCCGAACCAGCCCCCGAACCGACACACCCCGCATCCGCGTGGATGTTCAATTCCGGCGCGAAATTGGTGATGTTGAACGCCCAGAAGATGGTCTTGATCTTCTGCGCGTCCGACTCCTTCAGAAACGCGGTCGGGTCGGCGCTGTCCGCCGCGGCCGAACCGTCGGAAGTGGAACCCCCGTCCGAACCGGACGCACTACCCGAAGCCGAGCCAGCAGAATCGCCGGTATTGTACAAATCGCTCACCACAGCGTCGGACTTCGGCTGCACGACGATATTCGAACCGTACGTGCTCAGCTCCGCGTTGAGCTTGTCGCCCACGTCGAACACCACGCCGAGCATGGCCACGCTGACGGTGGCGGACAGGCACACGGTGACGGCGATGAGCAGACGGCGTTTGAACTGCCGGCTGAACGAGCGAGAGATCATTTTCAGGAAGAACATGGTACCCCCTTACCTTTCTCGGCGCTCACTGGAAATGGCTCGACAGCGCGTCGAGCGTGGACGTTTGGATGACGATTTTGCCCGGCTTGACCTGGTAGTCGAACGGTATCGGGTTGCAGCCGCCTTTGAAGCCGATGGTGGCGAGGTTGATGGCCACATCGCACTTCTTGCAGATGATTTTGCCGTCCTTCTCGTAGTAGCCGGCATCGCCGCAGTTATCGCACGCGTCGAGGCCGACGCCGTACGCGCCGCCGTTCTTCTTGATGATGATGAATCGCATGGAGGTGCCGTCCTTCGCGCGGTATTCGAAGCGGTGCAGGTGGCCGTCGGAAATCTGGCTGAATTTGATGGTGGCCACGCCGTCGGCGAGCGAGTAGTCTTCCGGCGGCGACAGCGTGACGACTTTCTGCGTTTGCGCGACGCCGTACGTCAGGGCCACGGTGACGCAGATCATGGCGACCAGGCTGAACGCGCCGGCCGCTTTCGCGCGGCGGCGGAACGCGATATGCGTGCGTGCGATCGCCTCGTTGGCGCCGGTCGGCTTGACTTTGAAGCCCATGACGATGCTGGCGATTGCCGGAATGGCGAAGACGAGCGCCATTGCGATGGTCAGGCTGCGCTGATGGTTGATGCCCCACACGAGCGCGAGGAAGGCGGCGGTCGGGAAGCTGACGATGCGTTTGGATTGGAGGATCTGCGCAAGGTCGGTGAAATGCTGTGCGAACAACAGCGCGACCAACAGCAGCACCGCCGTCGTGAACGACCAGCGGACGGCGGTGGAACGCATCGTGCGGAAGATAAGCGCGGCGATGATTGCGACGGCCGCGCCCAAAGCGAAGCCGAGCGCGCGCAACAGCATGTCGGAAGTGAAGATGGGATCGCCCGGCTCGACGAAGATCGTCAGTCGCAGAATCACGTCGGGCAGCGCACGAAAGGTGGTGGCCGCGATCGCAAGCGCCGCAACGAGATTCGCGATGTCGAGCAGCGCGCGGTGGTTGTGCCAGTCGGCGGTGATGCGGCGGGCGAACAGGACGATGACGAACACGGCCACGTCGAGGATCACGCAGCACCACAGGGTCGGATAGTTGACGAACGTGCGTTGCGTGATGACGGCGGTGGCGCGCAGCGCGGCGAATACGACTGCGCCGGCGAATCCAACAACGAAACCGG
>ERZ779851.2027-NODE-2027-length-16394-cov-7.345921_pt1 | contig 16394 bp, 10 predicted proteins | sample MGYA00511094_ERZ779851 | MGnify/ENA primary metagenome ERZ779851 (study PRJEB29588, sample SAMEA2155512) | human gut metagenome | biome: human gut; feature: human-associated habitat; material: faeces | place: Denmark | collected 2008/2010 ...
CTGTTACGCACTCTTTGAATGAATAGCTGCTTCCAAGCTAACATCCTAGCTGTCTATGCGGTGTCACCTTGTTCTCTCTCAACTTAAACTGCGCTTGGGGGCCTTGGCCGGAGGTCTGGGCTCTTACCCTCTCGCCGACGGATATTAGCACCCGCCGACTCACTCCCGACGTCTAATGTAAGCGCATTCGGAGTTTGGCAGGACTCGGCAGGCGGCGAAGCCCCCTCGTCCTATCAGTATCTCTACCTCACTTACACACCGTCGAGGCTGTCCCTAAAGACATTTCGGGGAGTACGAGCTATCTCCCAGTTTGATTGGCCTTTCACTCCTACCCTCATCTCATCCAAGCCCTTTTCAACGGAAACTGGTTCGGGCCTCCATGGCCTGTTACGGCCACTTCACCCTGGACAAGGGTAGATCACTAGGTTTCGCGTCTGCTCCTCCCGACTGAACGCCCTGTTCAGACTCGCTCTCGCTCCGGCTCCGCGCCTCAGGCGCTTAGCCTCGCCGGGAAGAAGCAACTCGTAGGCTCATTATGCAAAAGGCACGCCGTCGCGCTCGCGCGCTCCGACCGCTTGTAAACGAACGGTTTCAGGTTCTATTTCACTCCCCTGTTCGGGGTGCTTCCCACCTTTCCCTCACGGTACTGGTCCACTATCGGTCTTCCGGAAGTGTTTAGCCTTGCGGGATGGTCCCCGCGGATTCGGACAGGATTCCTCGTGCCCCGCCCTACTCAGGTGGCGTCCCTGACATGTCCTCGTTACCGCTACGGGCGTGTCACCCCCTGTGCGGCAGCTTTCCATCTGCTTCGCGTTCCTTGACATGTTCCTTTGGACGCTCCTACAACCCCGCACAGTCCTTGAACTGCACGGTTTAGGCTCTGCCCCTTTCGATCGCCTCTACTCAGGATATCGATGTTTCTTTCTCTTCCTGCGGGTACTGAGATGTTTCAGTTCCCCGCGTTCGCCCCATGTATACATGGTGACAGGCCTTCAGCCTGCCGGGTTGCCCCATTCGGACACATACGGATCAATGTCTGTTTGCGACTCCCCGTACATTTTCGCAGCTTACCGCGTCCTTCCTCGCCTCCGGATAGCCTAGGCATCCTCCGTTCGCTCTTCTCCTCTTTCTATCGTGTGAATCAATCCGCTTTCCTGACGGTTGCTCACCGCCAGCGCGACTCGATTCGTCTCGTTGCCTATGTTGAAATTGCAGTCCCTAATTCGCAACTCGAAAAAACTCTCGAATTTCTAAAATTACAAACTGATTTTCTTTATCTATCTTTACCTCTTATTCTCTCTCAATGTTGTCAATGAACTCGTCCCGTTTGTTCCGTTTCTGATGCTTTAGGCATCGTTGTTTCTCAAACGGACTGCAAAGATACGCAGTTTTTTATTACCTCCAAACTTTTTTCGACTTTTTTTTCAAAAATTTCACAATAAATCATTTTACCCATCGAAATCTCTCGTTTTTCACCCAAATTTTCCTCCTCCGACCGACAACCCCTGCCGACAATTCCGACGACAACAAAATTCCTGAACATTGACAAGCAAACTGTGCACAAGCATTGACTTTTTTATTATTTTTGTAAAATCACGGACCGCGTACGCGAAAATACGGATAACTTATACTAATATATTATATGGAAGAAAAAAGAACGACTCTGCCGGAAAATGCGCAGAGGGAACTTAAACCGGGCGAAAAATACGAACCGCTTCTGAGTCCACAAAATAACTATCCTGAAGTCACACCTTATTCCGTTTGCGTCGGACTGGTGATGGTCATCATCTTTTCCGCAGCCGCAGCATATCTCGGACTGAAGGTCGGACAGGTATTCGAAGCGGCAATCCCGATCGCAATCATTGCCGTAGGCCTCACAAGCGCATTGGGCAAGAACGGCGGCCTCGGACAGAATGTCATCATCCAGTCCATCGGCGGTTGCTCCGGCGCGGTAGTGGCCGGTGCGATTTTCACCCTCCCCGCCATATATATATTAGGTGTAGAGGTAAACTTTATGCAGATGTTCCTGTCCTCCCTCCTGGGCGGAATCTTGGGCATCCTCTTCCTCATCCCGTTTAGAAAATACTTCGTCAAGGAGATGCACGGCAAGTATCCTTTCCCTGAAGCCACGGCCACCACACAAGTACTGGTAAGCGGCGAAGGCGGAGGAAACAACGCCAAGACATTGATACTCAGCGGTCTGGTCGGCGGACTCTACGATTTTATCATCGCCACGTTCGGCGCATGGAGCGAAACCATCACCACCACCGTCACATCCGTGGGCCAACACATTGCCGACAAGGCCAAGGTAGTGCTCAAGCTGAACACTGGAGCTGCAGTCCTCGGACTGGGCTACATCGTCGGACTGAAATACGCATTCATAATCTGCTGCGGCAGCTTCCTCGTCTGGCTTGTCATCATCCCGCTAATGAACCTCATCTGGGGCGGACAGGTCATTGACCTCATGAACTCCGGCATCACACAGACCATCGGAGACATGTCCGCAGACCAGATTTTCAAGGAATACGCGCGACACATCGGTATCGGCGGCATTGCGACAGCCGGCATCATAGGCATCATCAAATCTTTCGGCGTCATAAAATCTGCAGTCGGACTTGCAGCCGGCGAGTTCACCAAAAAGCCGGGTGCCAAAGTCGAAGCCTGCGACCGCACCGATGAAGACATGCCGATGAAAAGCATTGTATTCGGCATTGTCATAGCCCTCCTGGCGATTTTCGCATTCTTCGCATTGGGCGGAGTCGTGGAAAACATCTGGCAGGCATTGGTCGGCGTGCTCATCGTCGGCATCATTTCCTTCCTGTTCACGACCGTGGCTGCGAACGCGATTGCTATCGTGGGCTCGAATCCGGTCAGCGGCATGACCCTTATGACATTGATAATCGCGTCATTGATACTCGTGGCCGTCGGCCTGAAGGGCAATGCCGGTATGGCGGCGGCGCTGGTCATCGGCGGAGTCGTCTGCACCGCGCTGTCCGTCGCAGGCTCGTTCGTGACCGACCTGAAAATCGGATATTGGCTCGGCACCACGCCTAAGAAGCAGGAAATCTGGAAGTTCGCGGGTGTCGCCGTCGCTGCTGCAACCGTCTGCGGCGTGATGCTCGTGCTGAACAAGACCTTTGGTTTCACCGGGGACAATGCTCTCGTCGCGCCTCAGGCCAATGCCATGGCAGCTGTGATCCAGCCGCTTATGAACGGCGGCGGCGCTCCATGGGTCCTCTACGGCATCGGCGCCCTCATCGCTATCATCCTGACAATGTGCAAGATACCGGCTCTTCCGTTCGCACTCGGAATGTTCATCCCTATCGACCTGAACCTGCCGTTGCTCGTCGGCGGCGGAATCTCCTGGTTCGTCGGCTCCCGCAGCAAGGACGCCAAGGTCAATGCCGAGAGACAGGAAAAAGGCACGCTCATCGCCTCCGGATTCATCGCCGGCGGTGCTCTGATGGGTGTCGTCAGCGCAATCCTCAAGTTTGCCAATGTCAATGTTTACTTGACCGACTGGCAGGCAATGTACGGTGAAGCTATCGCCATCATCCCTTATATCGCATTGATAGTCTTCATGATAGGGGTGGCAATGAAAGTGAATGATAAAAAACAACTACAATAATTTATGGAAAAGATATTGGACAGATTCCTGAGATATGTCGCTATCGACACTCAGTCTGATGAAAATTCGGAGTCACAGCCAAGTGCGGCCAAGGAACTGGATTTATTGAAATTGCTCTGCAAGGAGCTGAACGACATGGGAGTAGAGGCCACGCTCGACGAGTACGGCTACGTGATGGGCTCCATACCGTCAAACATTGACAAGAGAGTTCCCGCAATAGGCTTCATCGCTCACGTGGACACGTCGCCTGATGCTTCCGGAAAAGACGTCAAACCGCAGATTATCAAGGACTATGACGGCGGTGACATCGAGCTGAAGGGTGTGCCGGGACTGTTCCTGAAACCGTCCGAGTTCCCTGAGCTGCTTGCTCACAAGGGTGAGACGATCATCACAACTGATGGAACTACCCTTCTCGGCGCTGACGACAAGGCGGGTGTTGCAGAGATTATGGACGCAGTACAATATATTGTAGAGCACCCTGAGTTCAAGCATGGTGACATAAAGATCGGCTTCACTCCGGATGAGGAAATCGGCCGCGGTGTCGTGAAGTTCGACGTGAAGCGCTTCGGTGCCGACTACGCCTACACGATGGACGGCGGCGAAATCGGCGAGCTGGAGTTCGAGAATTTCAATGCTGCTTCCGCCAAGATTCATATCCAGGGGCGCAATGTCCACCCGGGCTACGCGAAGGACAAGATGAAGAACGCCATCCTTATCGGCATGGAGTTCAATGACTTGCTTCCTATCGGCCAGCGTCCTGAGCTGACGGAGGGCTATGACGGCTTCTTCCACATCATCAGTTTCAAGGGTTCCGTCGAGGAGGCCGATTTCGGCTACATCATCCGCGACCACGACCGCAAGAAGTTCGAGGAGAAGAAGGAGCTTATAGCTCAATGTGTCAATTTCATCAATGTCAAATACGGCGAAGGCACTGCTGTTCTGGAGGTTAAGGACCAGTATTACAACATGCGTGAACAGGTGGAGCCATACTATTTTATTGTGGAAAAGGCGGTCAAAGCCATGGAGATGGCAGGCATCAAACCGAAGATTCAGCCTATCCGCGGCGGCACTGACGGAGCGAATCTTTCATTCAAAGGTCTCCCATGCCCGAACATCTTCGCCGGCGGCATGAATTTCCACGGCAAGATGGAGTTCGCCCCTCTAGAGAACATCGAAAAGGCCTCCGAGGTGGTCCTGAACATCGTCAAGCTGTTAGCGGAATAGTCTGCGCGGCGGAAGCAACTGCCCCGGCAAGACAAGCGGGACGCGGCCACGCCAAAATTTATAACTTATTGATAATCAAATATCATTCAAATAAAAGCGTGGAAACGCGGCCAAAAAAAGCCTACGTTTCCACGCTCTGTTTTATAAGTTATTGATAATCAGCGACTCTAAAAATAAGGCGTGGATGCGTCCCGACGGTGCGCCGTGTCAGGATAACCGCGGAGACACTTATGACTTCTCCTCCTCCACAGGCACGTCCACGGCATTCTCGGCAGACTTCTCTCCCTCACGCGCCACCTTCTCCGCCTCGCGGGCTGCACGCTCGGCCGCCTTGCGGTCTTCCTTCTCCTTTTTCTTGGCGAAAACTGCCTTGTACTTCTCCAGGCGGGCATTTTCCTTCGCCTCACGCGCCTCGATGGCCTTCAACTGCTTCAGTTTCTTGGCACGCAACTTGGCCGCCTTCTTATCCGCAGCCAACTTGGCCTTGGCAGCATCCAGGCTGTCCAGACGCGCCCACTTCGCCTCTCGTGCGGCATCCTTCGCGGCACGAAGCGAATCACGCTGCGCCTTCTTCAATGCAGCGGCATCAAGTACGGCAGCATTGACGGAAGAAGAATCCGAAGACATTGACAATGAATCAGTTGTCGCCTTGGTAGAATCAGCGACAGCCGGAACTGCAGCATTGAGCGAATCCTTAGGCGGAACATTGGCGAGAGAATCCGGCGACTGCACGGACGCCGTATCGGCCGGCATGACGCGCGCAGCCTCCTTTTTGCGGGCCTTTGCATCTGCCTTGGCTAGCCTTCCGCGCTCGATTTCCTTCATCACGCCCGGCATATAACCCGGATAAAACTTGTCGGTATACTCAAACGACGTCCTCGGACGAGCCGCGTAACGCGAACGCTCTGAAGGCCTTATGGAATATGGCGTCACATCCTGCCTGCCGGAAGGACGAAGCTCGGGCTGCCACGAGAAACCCTTCAACACACGCTCCTCACTCGTCATCTGTGCCACCGGATAACCATCATTCTTCGCAGATTCGAAATAATAAACCCGGTCAATATCCCCGTTTTTGAAATACGCACTCAGCATCTTCGCCTCGCTCTTGTTCACGGTCGCGTAAACACTATCCTCCTGCAAATAGAAAATCGCATTGGCATCACCCATCGCATCGAAACGCGACAACGCACCGGTAGTGTCGAAATAAGCGAGCATCTCCGTAGCGCGGATCTGGTCGTAGCACAACGTATCTTCCTTGATGATAATGAACGCATTGGACATCAGACTCGCCTTCTGCAGCGACTGGTTTTTCAGAACAGCGAAAAGACTGTCCGCCGAATACTGCCTGTTCGATTCATTCCACACGACCGGCCTCTCATACATCCTCACCAACGAATCCAAGTCATTGTAAGCCAGCGAATCGCATGCAATCTGAATATCTGATTTATAAAGCTTTACGTTCTTTACAGCGGTGATGAAACTGATTTTCGTGGAATCCAGCGGCTCCGGAATACTATCCTTCTGAACAGCGAGCGAATCCGTTGCTGACGCCAGAGAATCAGCCCCGACCGCAAGAGAATCCAACCCGACAGCCAATGAATCCAGGCCCGTCGTCAATGAATCCGTCCCCACCGGCTTCGAGTCCAGCCCTGCGGCCGCAGCATTCGGGTCAATGCCTTTGTCCACGGCACCCCCTTTCGGCGCCTTCACATCACCCTCCACCTTGTCAGCACCACCTTTCTTGCCACCTTTAGGCCTGTTCGGATCATTCTCCGCAGCCTTTGCCGCAGCCTCAGCCGCCTCCTTCGCCGCTTTCTGGCGATAATTCTGGACAGCATCCACAGACAAGTCCTCAAGACGAGACTTGGCGGCACTCTTCACGGCATCCTCTATCTGGAACATCATAAGAGACTGAGCCACAATCGAATCCGCGCCGAAATACACCGAATCAGGCGGCGCGGTTTCCGACTTCACCACCCCGATGACAGCCGGTTCGCGCGTCATGACCAGTCGTGACAATGAATCCGTATACAACATCCTTCCGGCGACAGCCGACATATCCCGCGTCGTGTCCGTAACCTGCGCATTGCCAAGAAGTTCGATGTCGCCGGTAGGACGATAATAGAACAATGAGTCCGCCCATCCCTCCTGAGTGTCGCTCATACCATGGACATCCCGGCGGAAAAGGAAAATCTCCCTGTTGCGGTCATACCATCCGGCATTGGAAGACAACATGTTGTCCTCGCTCCAGGCATCGGTGCCGAAACCGAAATTTGCAGTATTCCGGGCAGAATCATATACGAGATTAGTAGTCTTCACGAACACGGAATCCGTGAACATATTGACATTGTCGGAAAATGTGAACGTCTTCGCCTTCGAATCGTAAGTACCTGTGCGACTTTCGATTACCTGCCCTTCAGCATCCTTCATGGAACCGCCGTTGAAAAATATCGCGACACTGTCACGCGTGTTATAGTCAAGGAATTCCGTACGGAGCACATTGTGGTCCTTATCCTCCAGCTGCACCAGCGAACCGCGGAATTCGGCCAGGTCACGGTCCACATAATAGGTGAGCTTGTCACCGGTCAGAACCGTCTGATCCTGAAGGATCTTCACATTGCTGATAGCGAAAATTTCATTGGTCCGCACATTCCAGAGCGCGGTATCGCAAATGAGAAAAGTGTCATTGTGCAGGAAACGCGCCGGACCCGTGACCTTACGGTAATCCACCCCGTCCTTTTCTATCAATTCCATGGACTGCGCGCTCAACAGGCGTACAAGAGAATCCACCTGACTGCCTTTTTCCTGGGCAGACAGGCGGAAAAACATTGACAGAAATATCAATCCCGCTATGAGACTTCTGCGAAAAGTCATAATTATTTCTCAGATGTACCCTCTTTTGCGACCTTGTTCCAGCCGTCGCGTGAGAACTCGCAATTCTTGAAGAGAGGGTCAATGACTATATATGTAGTTTTTATCTTACCGTCAATGAATTCGTCAATGGCCGCATTCTGCTCCTTGGCACGTGCCTCTTCGAGCAAGTCGCTGTAATCATTGTCGAAAGAAGCGGTATGCGCCGGGATGATCTTGTCGACGCGGATAATCTTATATACGGTATTGCCGTCGCGGCCCTCATTGTCCTTGGACTCCACCGGCTCCGAAATCTCGCCCTCCTTCAAATCCTTGATAGCCGCATAGTCCTGAGGCTTCAGCTGGTCAATCTCGAAATACGAAGAACCGGTATTAGGGTCAGCCATCTGACCGCCGTTGGTCTTCGTCTGCGCGTCCTGAGAATAGAATTTCGCAGCAAGCTCGAACGTCACAGCGTCATTCTGGATCTCCGTCTTCAACGAATCGAGAGTAGCGAATGCTTTCTGCCTGTCCTGGTCTGTGTATGAAGGCTTTATGAGGATGTGACGAGCATTGAACATGTCACCTTTCTTCTCCAGCACTTCGATGATATGGAATCCGTCAGGGGTCTCGACAATCTGCGAAATGACGCCAGGTTTCAGCGCCATTGCCGCATCGGAAAACGCCGGCCAGAAAATGGACTTGGACGCCATTCCGAGCTCGCCGCCCTTTCTCGCGCTACCAGGGTCCTCAGAATAAATACGGGCCAATGTCGAGAATTTCTCACCGTTGATAATTCTCTCACGGATGCTCAGAAGCTTCTCTTTCACAGCGAGATTCGCATTCTCACGATCCGGATAGATGCTGATCTGGCTGAGCTGGTACTTGACCGGCACCATCGGCAGGTCCTCAGGATCCGTCTCGGAAATATACTTCTTCACATCATGAGGCGTAAGCTCCGGAATCGACGAAGCGATCTGCTGCTGCATCTGCTGGGTAAGCGACATGTCCTCCAACTGCTGCCTCCATTCCTGACGAAGCTTGTAAATCGGCTTGCCGTAGAACTTTTCCACCTCGTCATCGCCACCGAAATTCGTCTGAATCTGCGCCATCCTCTGGTCCAGGGAGCTGTTCACCATCTCCTGGTTCACCGAAAGGGAGTCGATTCTCGCCTGCATGAGGAACAGCTTGGAATCCATCATGTGCTCCAGCTGCTCGCAACGCATGTTCTTGTCGGAATACATGCCCTGCATACGCATATACAATATCTCCTGTTCCAGCTGGGAAAGCGAGATCATCTCGTTACCGACCACGGCTATAGTCTTGTCAATGAGCCCGTTAGGGTACGTCTGCGCAAAGCCGCATACCGGCAGGACGAGCGCCATTACAGATACTGTCAGTTTCAGAATATTTTTCATGTTTCTTCGATATTCATTATATTGGTCCAACCCCATCAATAGATGATGAAATTTTCCTGATTGCGCGCATTCTCTATCAAGTCCCGTTCCAAACCGTTCAGCAACGCCTGTTTTCTGGTGCTGAGTATGATGTCCTTGATTCTTTCGCGATAATATTCCACCGGACCGGTCTCGCCGGCCTTCTTCAAGCTCCCGATATAGGCGATGTTCAGGTTCCCGTTATCATCCGGAATCTCCACCACCCCGTCCTTCAGCATTGAAAACACTGTACCATAGTCAGTTCCGAACTCCCGGGACAGCCGCACGAGGTCTATCCACTTGCCGCCGAAATCCGTGTACCGGAACGCCGAATAGGACGCGACACTGTCCGCCTCCATCTGGTCCTCCGGCTTGTCCGACTTCATTTTCTTCTTGATGATCTCCAGATTCGGGGAATCCGAGGAAATCGACAGGAAACGCGCCTTCGCTATCGGCAGCGACAGCTTGAAAGTCTCGATATGCGCCTCGTAGTATTTCTCTATCTGCGCATCCGTCACAGCCGTGTCAAGCCTCTGGTTCACATACTTCTGCTCATAACGGTACTTCAGCAGCGACCGCCTGTAGTCCTCCAGCTCCTTGTCCACGTTCTTCTCGCTTTTAGACAATTCCTTCTCGGCCACATCAATGAACGCCATGTCCGACGCCCACGAATTGATGTATTGGAGCGCCAGCCGCGTACTGTCCTCCGGGCTCGCCGAATCCGGAATATACGCATTCAGGTCCGACGCATACAGCTTGTGATTGCCGATTTTGGCCACCACGCGCCCGTCATGAACAAACGACGTAATCGTCTTGCACGAATTCAGCCACGGCAAGACGATTACTAAAAGGCAAACGCCGAAAATATTCAGAAGTCTGTTTCCGGTCAATTCTATCTTGAGTAATTAGGTGATTCCTTGGTGATTGTCACATCATGCGGATGGCTCTCCAGGTAACCTGCATTCGTAATGCGGACGAACTTGGCGTTACGCAACGATGCGATATCCTTCGCTCCGACATAGCCCATACCTGCACGCAAACCGCCCACAAGCTGATATACTACCTCGGATACAGTACCCTTGAAAGGCACCTGCGCCACGATTCCCTCCGGCACGAGTTTCTTCACATCCTCTTCCATATCCTGGAAATATCTGTCCTTCGAGCCATGCTCCATCGCTTCGAGCGAACCCATGCCTCTGTACGCCTTGAACTTCCTGCCATTCAGGATGATAGTCTCGCCAGGAGACTCCTCCGTGCCGGCAAAAAGCGAGCCCGCCATAATGGTGCTTGCGCCTGCGGCCAATGCCTTCGCGATATCGCCGGAGTAGCGGATACCACCGTCGGCAATGACAGGAACGCCCGTTCCCTCAAGCGCTTTCGACGCCAGCATCACCGCTGTCAACTGCGGCATACCGACGCCCGCGATGATTCGCGTAGTACAAATCGAGCCAGGGCCAATGCCCACCTTCACGGCACTTACACCGGCATCCGCCAATGCCTTTGCACCTTCTCCGGTAGCGACGTTGCCGGCAACGATCTGTATATCTCTGTTCTTGAATGCTTCACAAGCCTTGGCAATGACTTCGAGCACGCCTACTGAATGTCCGTGTGCAGTGTCGATTACCACAGCGTCAGCACCTGCACTCACAAGCATCTCGATTCTGTCGAGGGTATCTGACTTCACGCCGACTGCAGCTGCCACAAGAAGACGGCCCTTCGAATCTTTGGAAGCGATAGGATTGTCCTTGATTTTCATGAGGTCCTTGTAGGTGATGAGTCCGACAAGCTTGTTGTCATCGTCCACTACAGGGAGTTTCTCGACCTTGCTCTTGCGCAGGATTCCGGTGGCCTCCTGCAGGCTGATGCCCTTTTTCGCGGTAACGAGGTTCTCGCGGGTCATGATTTCGGAAATCGGCAATCTCTTGTTGTCCTGGAAACGGAGGTCACGGTTCGTGACGATTCCGATGAGCCTTCCGGCATTGTCCACGACAGGGATACCTCCGATATGGTGCTTGGCCATCAATGCCAATGCGTCACCGACAGTAGCTTCAGGGCTGATGGTGACCGGGTCGTAAATCATACCGTTCTCCGCCCTCTTCACACGGCGGACCTGCTCACACTGCTGGTCGATGGTCATGTTCTTGTGAATTACACCGATACCGCCGGCACGAGCCATTGCAATAGCGAGTTCAGCCTCTGTAACAGTGTCCATTGCGGAAGACACGATAGGAGTGCAGAGAGAAATATCTCTAGTGAACTTAGTGGAAACATCTACAGCTCTCGGCAAGACCTCGGAGCGTGCAGGAACGAGCAAAACGTCATCGAAGGTAAGTCCTTCTGGGATTTCTGTATTTACGAACTGCATTGTGAATAAATATATTTTGGCAAATATACGAATTTTTTGATTACGTACAGCCCTTCGGGCAAATCTTTGCCCAGCAAGAGGGACGATGATATGACAGCAGATGCGCCGACAGCGCAATTACAAGATTTTCAAGATAAATATAAGGAATTCCGGAATGTTTATGTACCTTTGCAGAATTATAGTGTGCGCGGCGCGATGCCGCCTTCGGAAAGGACTAGTAAACAACAAATTATAAACGCATTAAACTAACAATTTATCATGACGAAAAACAATCAGAAGACCTACGAGCGCCCGACCCTCCAGGTGCTTTTCGTAGAAGCGGAAAGTGTGATGGCTGGGAGCAATGGACTTCCTAGCTTCGATTCAAGTAACACCGATGACGACACTGAACTCTGGAATTAATAAAAACGGATGAATCATGAAAAGATATAGCAGACTATTCATTGCAGCATTAGCTGCTTTCGGTCTTGCTTCCTGCTCTCAGGAACTCGACCAGCAAATACAAACCCCTCAAGGAAATCTCGTCACGGTAAACTTCGGCGCTGAAGCCGCTATAGAAGGTGCGACAAAAGCAACTCTCACTCCTAACGGAGATGATACCTTCTTCAAATCCGCATGGGAGAATGGGGATGTGTTGAGCGTGGAATACTCTAATGACAATGGGACTGCAGGAACTAAAGGTACCGTTTCAGCATCTTGGGCCACAGATCATTTTGAGGCAAAAATGCCTGAATACCATGGAACGTGGGATTACAATGTTGTATATCCTGCACCTGACACAGAAAGCGCCGTTGACTTCGGCTCTACTCGTACACAGAAAGGGAATGCCTATAACAGCAAGTACGACTTGATGAAAGGCAGCGCAATCGCTGAAGGCGCTGATGCCGGAAAGACCGCTGATGGCAAAGACATCGTCTTCAATATGACCCGTCAGACAGCTATTGCATATTTCCACCTTACAAGTAAACTTGATGAGGAAGTGGTATCAGCGAAACTCTCAGTGACCGATGGCAATATCGCAAGTTCTTTAGTAATGCTTTTGAATCATACTGACGGTTTCGACCTTTCAGCAACTGACCTGAACGAAATCACCATCACATTCGAAGAAGGCACCGCCCCTAAAGCATCCGACTTCCAGCTCTGGTACAATGTCCTTCCTACAAACTACACCAGCATGACACTTGAAGTAGAGACGACCGGCCACAAAATGACCATCAGCCGCAATTCAAATGGAGCCTACGAGGCAGGCAGACTCTACAAGGTAGTCAAGAACATTGCGGATGATAAATGGGTTGCAAAAAGCGGCTTCACCGGTGGCGAACTTGTGTTTAATTTCAAGACAATTAAACCGACAGGGTGGCCTACTAGCAAAGAGTCTGCAAATGGGGGGGGGCACATATAAGTATGCGTTAGAAAATGCAGAATACAATTTTATTCACGAAAAAGTTGTTTATTGTGGCGGCAAGGCACCGGAATCCGCATATCTACTTATTTCGAAGGACAATTCCTTAGGTTTGCCTGCTATTAAGGGATATAAACTTACAAGGATTATCGGGACAATGAATGACTCAGGGAGCCCTTCCACAAAAGCCAAAATTTGCATAACCGATGGTACAACCGTAATTCCTGGTGGCACAGCCCAACTCTGGGATACTAAGGGTAACGATTACACCTACACGCTAACAGACACAGAAGAAAACACTGTGTATTACATGTCTGCGACAGAGGCAAACGCTCAATTGATTAAATTGGCACTTACCTATGAGGCGGCAACACCATCAGCACCTAAATACGCTATTTCCTTCGCAACAGTAGAACGCGGAACATTATCGGCATCCGCTATCAAAGCAGAGGAAGGCACAGAAATCACATTGACCGCCGAGCCTCAGCTTGGCTATGAGTTCAACAATGATTGGTCTGTCACAGCTACTGACGGGACAGTAATTAATGTAGTTGACAACAAGTTCACAATGCCGGCACAGGACGTGACTGTATCCGGAACATTCTCAAAGGTGGCTTATACCATCACGAAGGCAGCTGCCGAGAACGGTTCATTCATAGTTAAGAATGGCGACGCGGAAGTTACGACAGCATTCAAGGACGACGAGATTACTCTCGAGGCTACACCCGCCGAAGGATTCACATTTGGTAAGTGGACTGTTACTTATACGGACGGAGAGACTGAAAAGTCATTCACCCCAAGCGCGAATACATTTAATATGCCTGCTGCCAATGTTACAGTGTCTGCGACATTTGTAGAGACCGCACATGTTCCTGTATATGCTTCCGTAGCAGATCTTATCGCCGCAGGAGCGCCTACAACAGATGGTTCAAAGGTTACTGTTACTCTCACGGATGAGGAGATTACCAAGTTCTACAAATCTGGCAAATACACTAATGGTGTATATTTTACGGTAGGCACACAGGAGGTGCAAATCTATTGTAAGGACACTCCAGCAAATTGGGAAGTCGGCGGAACCATCAGCGGTACATTAACGAACTGTGACTGGAAACTCTACAAAAATACGTGGGAACTCTGTCCTGCTGACTACTCAGAGCTGACTTACACAGCTCCACTCCCTACTTGCGCTACCCCTGAAATCATAATTGATGAGAAGGGTGTCGCATCCATCTCCTGCGCCACTGCAGGTGCGACCATCCACTATACAATAGGAGATGCTCCAGCAGACCCGACCGAGACCAGTGACGTATTCTCCTCCGCCACTCTCACCGACGGCCAGACCATCAAGGCCATCGCCTTCGCAGAAGGCTACAAACCAAGTGCAGTCGCTTCGAAGAAGTATACTGCTGGTGGCGCAGCTGAATCAGTAATTGTGACGAAAACAATGAGCAGTATCGTCACCGAAAATAATTACACAATTTCAGCGGGAAACGACATAGGCACAAAACAAAAGACTTTAAAGATAGATGATGTGATCGAGCTTTCTTCTACGGGAGGTGGCAACACAGGATCTTTCTGGAAATCAAATGATGGTATAATAGATTGGAGATGCTATGAAGCACAGAACTCGGTGGTAAAAATATCTGCAAAAGAGGGATATATCATTGAGAAGTTTACTTTGACATTTAAAACTAGTAATAATGGTACGCTTGATGGTGGAAATATTACAACAGGAACCGAGTACAATGTTAATGATCAAAGTGTTTCATATAAGATAGGCCATACTGGCAAGAAGAATGGTCAGATTAGAATCACTGCTATCTCTGTCACCTACAAACAACAATAAGGCGAATCGGCGGAGGCGCCGCCGGGCAAGAATCCACGGGCAACGCCTCACGCTGAGGCCAGGAACAACAAGACAAAAGCATTGAACTTGACAGAAACACCGCCGTCCGGTTCATTCACAGAATAACCTTATCATTGTCGGAGGAAAACACTCGTTTTCCTCCGACTTTTTTAACAAAACCCACACACAATCATGTACACAACCGCAAGCCTCGAATGGAAAGGCCAAACAATAACCATAACCCGTCGCGACGACGACTCCATCCAGATACACCCCACCATATTCCCATCCGTAAAAGCCGGATTGCGCGAAATTGCTGACACTCAAGGCATCAGTTACGATCCATCATGGAACACAAGATATTTGGGAATGAGAGTATTGAAAGCACTCAATGGAGTAAAAAACATTGATGACCAAATCGAAAGAGAAGCCATGCGTTCTAGCGGAATCATTGAAGAAGAATCTACATCATCAGCGACTTTAGCAAAAATCACCTTTGAAAATGTAGCGATAATCGAAGCGATGATTTCCTATGATTCGAAATACACCAGAACTGGAGACCCTCGTTCAGTTCCTGACAAGAAATGGTTAAAGGAGTTTAAGGACAAATTCGACAAAACACCAGAAGCGCACGAACCTCTTGGACAAAACTCTCCTGCTCTTCTTGAATATAATTTTAATGGATATCGCGGATCATCCGCATTCTGGATGCATCGGCTTGGCGAATACTACGGTTATAATTACGGGAATGAATTTAATGGATTTGACTCAGTAAAAGACTACCCTTGGTATTACAGATTCCTCATTTACAATGCCGTATGCGCTGTCGATGCCGAGAATAGCACCCATGTCAACGCCGACAAAGTCGGACGACAACAGATCACAGACAGAATTGTCGAGTACAGAGACAAGTTATTGAAACTGTTGAAAGACACGACGAACTACCCCCTAATCGGAATTCTTAGCGAAGAAACCCATCCGAAATACGAGGCTGGAAATACAAACCCTCCACGCAAGAACTTTTCTTTCGCGACCAAATTCTGTCACTATGCCTGCTTCTACATATTCGAAAACAAGGATGTCGAATACCGGGATTCCTATTCAATCTACGATTACATCGTATCAAGCGCATTGACATCGTACTACGGGTTTAATGATATAAAACCAGATGAAAAAGGTTCGGATGATAAGCAGTATTTTGTGGAAAAGTACCGAAATTATCAGACCTTTATCGATAAGCTTCGTGATGACGCCGCCAAAGCAGCCAAAGACCCTAACCCGGTCAGTCGCAACGGCTTCGACCATCTGCTATGGTACTATTACAAGGGCAAAGGAAAGAACAACCAAAAACAAGATTAAGAACAAGCTCCCCACGGACAATTAGTCTCTCTCCGAGTTCAGGAACATCAAGATAAATTCATTGAACTTCACCCGACTCCACCGCATTGGGGCAACCGCATTCATCTCATACGACAAACTGAACAATCCAGCTGAAACTCATTTACTATCACTTTATATGAAACCCGAACGAACACCTCAAACAGCACTCATAGAACAACTCCACAGATTACACGACCTGTGCAAATCATACGATAACGGAATGTGCGTCGCAATGGATATCGCAGTCGCATTGCGGACATTGC
>ERZ779851.2028-NODE-2028-length-16390-cov-53.543312_pt1 | contig 16390 bp, 18 predicted proteins | sample MGYA00511094_ERZ779851 | MGnify/ENA primary metagenome ERZ779851 (study PRJEB29588, sample SAMEA2155512) | human gut metagenome | biome: human gut; feature: human-associated habitat; material: faeces | place: Denmark | collected 2008/2010 ...
GTTTCTCAGATTTTATTTGTATTTTTGCCATGTCATTCAGAGTTTTATTTGTTTTTTAAATGCAACACTAAGATAAGTGAAATTTCTGACATGACATAATCCTGAGCAACTTATTGTTGCTCAGGTGCTTATAAAAAATATTAAATTATGGTATTGCGCAAATAAGGTCATTGACATCTATAATAAGGCGTTTCTCATATTTCTGAACGAGTATAGTGAAATGGATGTCAGCCACCTCAGTTTTTATCTCTGATAAACCAAAGATGAGCTTTCCTTTTCCTGCTAACTTGTGGAACTCATTCCTGATTTCTTCTTTTTCATCGGAGGAGAGTGGGTGTTGTGAAGGCACCTTGCATAATACAACAAGCTTCTGCGGATTGAAAAACTCATAGTCTGAATCCATCTCGATGTACTTTATCAGTTTCTTCAGATAATCCACTCTGCTGCTTTCTCCATAAGTATGAGTCTCCATGTTGGTTAGTAACATAGAGAAACCATCATAGATGAAGTCCATGTCATGAAAAGTGATGTCCTTTCCACCCATGAACTTATCCCGGAGACCTTCATATTTTTCTCTATAGTCTAGATAGTCAATTCTCTTCTGCATACGATAGTCACGCTTCTTTCTGATATTGGATGCTTTGGCGATTCTCTTCTTGCAATAGTTCCAGTCCTCCATGCTCATGGCTATACTATCAAGAGATGCGAGTCTCATTCTTTTGAGAACCTCTCTCTTTTTATGTCCGGGCAAATAATAGAGATAGAACTTTTGTTTTAACTTTCTCGCCATAGTTCCATAACAGGTGTGCATCTTGTGCTCGATTCTGTCCTCAAAGGTATCTTGGGTAGTCTGTGGCGTATAGCCATAGAAAGTACAACTCAAAAGAATCTTGGCTATGACTTCTTCCTTAGTAAGTCTACAGGCATCGTCAACAATAACTTCCTTGGCAACATTACATTCCCAAAAATCACCTTCACAATTGTATACATTAATATATGGCTCTTCATCCTCATAGCCTTCAACAGGTTTAACCCACTCTACACGTATTTGGGGGTCCTTAATCTCGGATTCATCCGCAGGAATAAGATGGCAAAGGATGTCGTATGCCTCACGATATTGTCTGATGCCCAAATATCCTTCCTTTTTTAAGGCAGGAATCAATGCGTCAAAATCCGTACTAAGTAAAAGTTCTTTCAGTTTCATACACTTAACATTTAAAATTTATTGCAAAGGTAGTGCAATGGTGTGCAAAAAAATGGCACAGATTAAAAATATCTTTGAAGGCTGTGATATTTTTATAAAATGTTTTATAAGGTGTGTTGAAATATCCTCAAGACATGAGCCACCACAAAGATATACGCACATCAGAGAGTGTAGAATCTCACTATATTGATAACCAAACAATGTGCATCTCAATCCCAAGGTGGAATCTATGGTTTGAGCTAAAAAAGCATCAAATTGCTCCATAATTGAAAAAAAATCCCCAAAAGGAGTGTGTTTCTTAGATTTTATTTGTATTTTTGCCATGTCATTCAGAGTTTTATTTGTTTTTTTAATGCAACACTAAGATAAGTGAGATTTCTGACATGGCAAAAACCTAATCAACTTCTTGTTGCTCAGGCGCTTATAAATAATGTTGAATTATAGTGTTGCGGATTTAGGTTATTATGACAACATCAGACAAACAATTTGATTCGCAGTTTGATAAAGTTGAGAATCTTGTACACTATCCTTGGATAGGTTGCAACTATGCTTCGGCACCAAAGCGTGTGCTTATCATGGGAGACTCGCACTATACGGTGAATGACGAAGGCGAATTCTGCCCAGAGGAATATGATAGATGTGTTACAGACAAGGAGTATACAAGAGGAATCATTAATTGTGCAATAGAAAAAGGTGGCTGGAAATTCCATACAAACCTTCAGAAAACATTCTTGGATGAAAGCGACATGGATGTCGAGGGCTTTTGGAACAAAATAGCTTCTTATAACTTTATACAGGAGCCTATGAAAGGTATACATGAGGTACCCTCTTTGGCTGATTACGAGACGGCATGGAAGTGCTTAGCTGATGTCGTGCAAATCATCAAGCCAGATATTTGCATATTTGTTGGTCTAAGAAACGACAATGGCATGAATATTCTTGACGAGAAAGATGTGAAATATTTTATCCAAACATTGGATGAAAAAATCAACAACTCTTATCCTAAGAAAGGTGAACTGCAATTTGCTAACGGCTACAAGCTGCCGTTCTATATGATTCATCATACATCTTTGGGATATAGCCCTCAGCTTTGGTACGACTTCTTGAATAAAGAGATTCCAGAGGTTGTCAGCTTTTTGGATAAGTAAAAAATAACGTGAGTGACGTATGACGACACAGGAAAAACATTTGGGTGAATATCGATTGCCGACAGAATGGCTGCTATCGCTACAACATCTCCAATTCAGAAAATCTTGGTGATGGATAATTGTCACGCTGGCTGCTCGATGCATATTCTACAGCCAACACGTTGTCGCAAAACACGTTGCTTAAAGACCGTAAAATCTTGAAAAACGGATAAAAAACTGAGGGTGTGTCATAAGTCCATGACACGCCCTCAGTTTTACAAAGCCGATTACTTTTTCCCACTTTCCGGATATTTCTTGGCGAGATTATGCTTCTCTTCCGGATCCTCTAGCAGATTGTAGAGTTCCAGCGGCTTGTTTGGCTTGATGTTTAATATTTTACTTTATCATCAAACTCCACATGTACTTCCAGGTTGAACTCACGGACATATATGAGGTCATATAATGAGAAGTAGCAATGATCGTATAGATTATGAAAGGGCTGTATAAGATGCATATCTTTCGACCATTCTCTATCCAGTCCCTCATTCCAATTGTCGTTCTCAATTTCCATCCCCAACCAATTCTCCAATTTCTCATTGATACTTTGCTCAGAAGGCCGCTCTCTACTGAATCGGAGCGGCCATGCGCAACCCTCATCATAGAGTGTATTGAAACCTCCACATGTGAGAGTATCCCACACCTGTTTTGCCGTTTCTGTCTGAATGGGGTGATGTGCAGGATATTCGTAACCAAGGAATATCTTTCCTTCCACCTCAAAATCTCCAGAAATGTCCTTACGATGCAGGTATTCTTGATAAACTGTCATCGTCCGGTGATAAAGCTGCGTACATGCCTTTCGAAGTGCATCATTGAAACCGATGAGGAGCTGCTTCGTCTCATCGTCATACACATTCAATTGCCATAGTACGTTGCAACGCTTTTTGAGCAAGTGCTTCATCACAAACTTTTCTTCATCAGAGTATTGACAATACTCGTTTATTCTTGCAATGTCTTTCTCCAGCATGACTATGCGAGAGTCTTCAAATACATGTTTTATGTTCATATCTTAATCCCATAAATTACGGTTATACTTATAGAAAAACTTAATTCCTTTATCCGTTAAGAATCTTAATGGCTTTGTTGACCTGATCCGCAGTAATGCCATCATACGGATTGGTCAGGATGAAGTGTGGCAGTTGCGAATCCTGTATCACGTATTCATCATCGATAATAACATACCGACCTTCATCTTGGAGATTGTCAGCTATCCATGATGAGAATTCCACTCCTTTCCATTGGTGTGTGCGGGATTCATTTCATCACGGTTGGCATTGAGTAGCATGTTGTCGGTGGCTGAAGACGGAAAAAGCTACAAGATGTGTTGCCGTAACAAGCATATTCATGTTCCTAAGGATTCCTGCCATCCTCGGATACTTATCCCAATTCGCAGGGTATAGGACCATTGTTAGCTTATGCTCCTTGGCGTATTTGATGCCTAAGGTGTCTGCTCCATCTGCCATTCCTGAAATGATTTCTATTGTGTGAGCGTCCAAGTCTCCCAAAGATTCGAAAGTCTCATCAAGCTTTAACATTCCATGATGGAAGTTACCAAGAAGTTTATATCTTGTATTTCTCAGCAAGATTCCTTAACTTTTCTGTTACTTCATCTCTTAGCCATAGAGGTTCCAACACTTCCATGGCGTCCATGTTCGAGAAAATCTCCTGTTCAAAATCAAACTCTGGTTTCAGGTGATACTCAAAGATAGAGTACTCGTCAGTTCGCTCTGCCTCCTTTTGCGACTCATGGAGAGGAAGATTGCGTATGTAGTTACTCTGGAAGGCATCTACCTTTAGCACTACCTTTTGAACTTCGGAATCCTTGTTGTTGATGATTCCAAAGCAATCCTTGAAGTATTCAGCTGGTTCCAGATCCTTAGGCATCTTGAACATTTCCTCGGAGATGATGACATTCTCCATACGGTCAAGTGCATAGCAACGGATATCGTTCGTGCCAGGACTATATGCGACCACATACCAACGTTTCTTGAAAGCCTTCACGAAATAAGTATGGATGTCAAACTCATAATACTTCTCGTTATAGTAACTGTAGTAAGAGATGAATATAACGTGGTTGTCGCGCATCGCCTTGATGATATCCTCCAGGAAGTTCCTGCCAGATGGCATGTCCTCCAGGAGAACCCTCTCCTTGAGTTTGCGACTGTTGCCCACCATGGCGTTGAGTGAGAAGGCGTTGAGTAACCAGTTCCTGGTGCTTCCTTCCTCGAAGCAATTGCCATACTCTATGTGATAACGGAATCCGCTACTACATTCGATGTTAATCTCAAACAGTTCCTCGATGGCATGGAGATTATTGATGAAGGTACGCCGTGAAAGTTCCGTTCCCTCACTGAGGTCAGAGTCCAACCATCTGCTTTGAATCTCCTTCAGGGTAATGCCACCCCTGTTTCTTGCTCGATGAATGGTCTCTACGAGCCAGACATATTTGTTCAATTGATTGATAGCCATATTCTATACTTTTAAATTTTGGTACAAAGATAATGAAAAAGTGAGAAATAATGTTGCACAATTGCCAATTATTTTAGTAAGAACTCTATCATTTCGTCGTATTTGGCGAAAAATACACTTTCCTTCATCTTGCATAGTTTGGCATCTCTTCCTTGCAGGAAACTAAAGTACTCCCAAAATTGTTTCCTATGATGCATAAATTTGAGATGACTCATTTCATGTAGGATAATCTCGTCTATCAATTCCAATGGGAAAACCACAATCTTGGGCGGCAAGAAAATCTGTTTATAGATGGAGCATTGCCCCCATATGTTCCTCCTCTTCATTGTATATTTATTTTGTGGCAAAGGAACATATTTCCTGTGTAAAATGTTGTCACATCTAAAATATTTTTTAGGTGTGCAGTAATTTTTCCCATTTTCAGACTACCTTTGTGCCATAGATGTAAAGTAACAAGAAATCATGGAACAAACTAAACACGGAATATCGGTAAAACGCCGTATCTATTCCTTTCCAATGAAAGGAGAGAGCAGGGCAGAGGCTATCTGCCGATCTTTTAGGCAATACACCCTGGTGGATTGGGCTAAATATAATAAGGTGTCTATGCGAATCGTCACCTCTGTAAAATATCCTTTGCTGATGGGAGAACTTGTTCAACTTATGTCTGTGTCACAATCATTTATGGACACAACAAAGGTAGATCTTGTACAGAAGACATTGGGCACAAGTGAAGAACAACTATTGTTAATCATTCAAGCATATGAAGATGAATCAATGGGTTGACTTTGACATAGGTGATGAAGCTCAAAGTGAGTATGTTTTTTCCTATACGGGAAAGATATATAGCATAGAACTCAGTTTGAGTGTTGGCTTTGGCGATATATGGTTTGCGAATTTGTACTCAGTGACAGGTGATAAGAAACAAAAATATGTATCAAACATCAAAATTCCAACTTGTGATTTTGACGAACTCTCTTGGTTGAAACAATACTTGGAGAAACGAATGGATATGCTCTTGCTAGAGCTAAAAAATGAAGTCTCATCCGTCAGCTTCGAACCAGAGGACATTGCCGGCTTACCCATATCTTCAGACGATAAAATCAAACTGCTTGACATGTTGCATGGTTTATGGTTTGATGTTTATAAAGTGTGTCAGGAAAAATAAGAAAACAGGTCTCGTATCATTTAAAAAATGAAATAGGAAGCCAATGCAAAAAATGTGGTCGGAAGAGATTCCGCCCACATTCACCATTGAAGTATTAACTTTATAAGATTTAGATTTATGCTATTCAACTATAAGGAACATCGGATTTTTGCGTTCTCTGACTCTCATGGAATGCACAAGTGGCTTCATATCCTTGAAGAAGCTGACATCCTGCTTTGTGCTGGCGATGTAGTGTCTGGCTTTGGCAAGGATGGCATGGAGGACTTCTTTTCCTGGTTGTTAAGCCATCCCGCCAAACTTTATATTTTTGTGGCTGGCAATCATGAGTTACTCTTGGAAGATAGTCCAGAGCAAGCCAAGTTCCTGCTGACAAGGGAGATAGTCTTCCTCCATGATACTTGCTATGAGTTTGATAGGATAAGTTTTGGGAATATATCCACGCGAAGTTTGCAAAGCAAGGAGTCAAATATCCACCTTGCTGGCAAAATGGACTTCCTGATAACCCATATTCCACCGGAAGGCATACTTGACGAGGGTAGGGGAAGCCTTCCTCTTTTGTTAGAGGTCTATCGTTCTCAACCTCGTTTTCATGTCTTTGGTCATGCTCATTCTTGAGGAAATCAAAGCAAGGGTGGTGCTTTTACGGAGTTTTACAATGTCTCACAGTTTAATGAACTTAAAAACCAAGATGGAGGTCAATAGAGAAAGGTTTCCACCTTGGTGACAAGTCTTCTAAATATCAGTCAAAGAAATGCCTGTAGTCATCCGAGTAGGTTTATGGTTGACGTTTTTCGTATTTCTGAATAAGTATCGTAAAATGCAAATCAACTACACCGGAACTTACCTCTCTCGTACCAAAGACTAATTTTCCTTTTCCTGCCAACATTTGGAACTCACTCTTGATATTTTCTTCCTCCTTCAAAGAAAGAGGATGAAGTGAAGACACCTTACATAATACGACTAGCTTCTGCAGATTGAAAAACTCATTCTCTGAATCCATATCTATGTATTTTATCAGTCTTTTCAGGTAATCCACTCTGCTGATTTCTCCATAGGTATGAGTCTCCATGTTGGTTTGCAGCATAGAGAAAACATCATAGATGAAGTCCATGTCATGGAAGAAAATATCTTTACCACCCAAGAACTTATCTCGGAGAGCTTCATACTTTTCTCGATAATCGAGATAATCAATTCGCTTCTCCAAGCGATGGTCACGCTTCTTTTTGATGTTGGATGCTTGGGAGATTCTTCTGTTGCAGTAGTCCCAATCCTCCATGCTCATGGATATACTATCATGAGAAGCGAGCTTCATGGTTTCGAGGATCTCCCTTTTCTTACGGCCAGGCAAATAGTTGAAGTATAACTTTTGTTCTAGTTTTCTAGCCATAGTACCATAACTGGTGTGCATCTTGTGCTCGATTCTGTCCTCAAATGTATCTTTGAGTGTCTGCGGTGTATAGCCGTAGAATGTACAACTCCAAAGAATCTTGGCTATGACTTCTTCCTTAGTAAGTTTACAGTCATCGGCAACTACAACTTCCTTGGCTACATTGTGCTCCCAAAGTCCACCTTCGCAATTGTATACATTAATATATGGCTCCTCATAACCTTCCATAGGTTTAACCCACTCTACACGTATTTCGAGGTTCCTCATCTCGGATTCATTCGCTGGAGCAATATGAGAAAGGATATCGTATGCCTCACGATATTGTCTGATGCCCAAATATCCTTCCTTTTTTAAGGCAGGAATCAATGCGTCAAAATCCGTACTAAGTAAAAGTTCTTTCAGTTTCATACACTTAACATTTAAAATTTATTGCAAAGGTAGTGCAATGGTGTGCAAAAAAATGGCACAGATTAAAAATATCTTTGAAGGCTGTGATATTTTTATAAAATGTTTTATAAGGTGTGTTGAAATATCCTCAAGACATGAGCCACCACAAAGATATACGCACATCAGAGAGTGTAGAATCTCACTATATTGATAACCAAACAATGTGCATCTCAATCCCAAGGTGGAATCTATGGTTTGAGCTAAAAAAGCATCAAATTGCTCCATAATTGAAAAAAAATCCCCAAAAGGAGTGTGTTTCTTAGATTTTATTTGTATTTTTGCCATGTCATTCAGAGTTTTATTTGTTTTTTTAATGCAACACTAAGATAAGTGAGATTTCTGACATGGCAAAAACCTAATCAACTTCTTGTTGCTCAGGCGCTTATAAATAATGTTGAATTATAGTGTTGCGGATTTAGGTTATTATGACAACATCAGACAAACAATTTGATTCGCAGTTTGATAAAGTTGAGAATCTTGTACACTATCCTTGGATAGGTTGCAACTATGCTTCGGCACCAAAGCGTGTGCTTATCATGGGAGACTCGCACTATACGGTGAATGACGAAGGCGAATTCTGCCCAGAGGAATATGATAGATGTGTTACAGACAAGGAGTATACAAGAGGAATCATTAATTGTGCAATAGAAAAAGGTGGCTGGAAATTCCATACAAACCTTCAGAAAACATTCTTGGATGAAAGCGACATGGATGTCGAGGGCTTTTGGAACAAAATAGCTTCTTATAACTTTATACAGGAGCCTATGAAAGGTATACATGAGGTACCCTCTTTGGCTGATTACGAGACGGCATGGAAGTGCTTAGCTGATGTCGTGCAAATCATCAAGCCAGATATTTGCATATTTGTTGGTCTAAGAAACGACAATGGCATGAATATTCTTGACGAGAAAGATGTGAAATATTTTATCCAAACATTGGATGAAAAAATCAACAACTCTTATCCTAAGAAAGGTGAACTGCAATTTGCTAACGGCTACAAGCTGCCGTTCTATATGATTCATCATACATCTTTGGGATATAGCCCTCAGCTTTGGTACGACTTCTTGAATAAAGAGATTCCAGAGGTTGTCAGCTTTTTGGATAAGTAAAAAATAACGTGAGTGACGTATGACGACACAGGAAAAACATTTGGGTGAATATCGATTGCCGACAGAATGGCTGCTATCGCTACAACATCTCCAATTCAGAAAATCTTGGTGATGGATAATTGTCACGCTGGCTGCTCGATGCATATTCTACAGCCAACACGTTGTCGCAAAACACGTTGCTTAAAGACCGTAAAATCTTGAAAAACGGATAAAAAACTGAGGGTGTGTCATAAGTCCATGACACGCCCTCAGTTTTACAAAGCCGATTACTTTTTCCCACTTTCCGGATATTTCTTGGCGAGATTATGCTTCTCTTCCGGATCCTCTAGCAGATTGTAGAGTTCCAGCGGCTTGTTTGGCTTGATGTTTAATATTTTACTTTATCATCAAACTCCACATGTACTTCCAGGTTGAACTCACGGACATATATGAGGTCATATAATGAGAAGTAGCAATGATCGTATAGATTATGAAAGGGCTGTATAAGATGCATATCTTTCGACCATTCTCTATCCAGTCCCTCATTCCAATTGTCGTTCTCAATTTCCATCCCCAACCAATTCTCCAATTTCTCATTGATACTTTGCTCAGAAGGCCGCTCTCTACTGAATCGGAGCGGCCATGCGCAACCCTCATCATAGAGTGTATTGAAACCTCCACATGTGAGAGTATCCCACACCTGTTTTGCCGTTTCTGTCTGAATGGGGTGATGTGCAGGATATTCGTAACCAAGGAATATCTTTCCTTCCACCTCAAAATCTCCAGAAATGTCCTTACGATGCAGGTATTCTTGATAAACTGTCATCGTCCGGTGATAAAGCTGCGTACATGCCTTTCGAAGTGCATCATTGAAACCGATGAGGAGCTGCTTCGTCTCATCGTCATACACATTCAATTGCCATAGTACGTTGCAACGCTTTTTGAGCAAGTGCTTCATCACAAACTTTTCTTCATCAGAGTATTGACAATACTCGTTTATTCTTGCAATGTCTTTCTCCAGCATGACTATGCGAGAGTCTTCAAATACATGTTTTATGTTCATATCTTAATCCCATAAATTACGGTTATACTTATAGAAAAACTTAATTCCTTTATCCGTTAAGAATCTTAATGGCTTTGTTGACCTGATCCGCAGTAATGCCATCATACGGATTGGTCAGGATGAAGTGTGGCAGTTGCGAATCCTGTATCACGTATTCATCATCGATAATAACATACCGACCTTCATCTTGGAGATTGTCAGCTATCCATGATGAGAATTCCACTCCTTTCCATTGGTGTGTGCGGGATTCATTTCATCACGGTTGGCATTGAGTAGCATGTTGTCGGTGGCTGAAGACGGAAAAAGCTACAAGATGTGTTGCCGTAACAAGCATATTCATGTTCCTAAGGATTCCTGCCATCCTCGGATACTTATCCCAATTCGCAGGGTATAGGACCATTGTTAGCTTATGCTCCTTGGCGTATTTGATACCTAAGGTGTCTGCTCCATCTGCCATTCCTGAAATGATTTCTATTGGGTGAGCGTCCAAGTCTCCCAAAGATTCGAAAGTTTCATCAAGCCTTTCTTTCAGAAACTCATAGTTGTCAAAGTCACGTCCTCCCGCTACAATCACCTTGTAACTATTGAGATACTTTGTCTTGATGGTATGTTTGATGGCTTCTTTATCCATCTTACCATTTGATAATTCTTTGCCCATATTCATGTTTGCTCATTAAATTTTCTGCAAAATTAGATGAAACGTGAGAAAAATCATTGCGCATGAAAAAACTTTTTTATTGAGTGAAATGAATTTACACAGGTGTGGGCTACCTTTGCTCCAGAATAATTAAAATTGATATACAATGGAAAAGTTTGATATTAATAAAGAAATGGCGAAGTTAAAAGGACTGAACATTATCGAAAAATGCTCGGCTTTAGACGATTTGCTTGATGATTTGGAAGATGCCCAAGAGCAGATTATCTGTGCCAAGGATGAGATTTCCGAAGAATACGCCAACGTTTTTACGAAGAAGTTCCACGAGGAGATAGCTTCCTTTATAGCGGAAACCTTCGATGGCAAGATTCCATATGTTGAAAAATATGGTTATAAAATCATGTATGACAACATGCCCATTTATATAACCCTTTTTTGTACTTATGGTGAATGGTCTATTTGTCTTTTTGTAAAGAGTGGAAGTACAAAACATCTGATAAAACTTGCAGGTGTTTTAGGTGTCAAAATAACAGGGAATGGGGCATCTTTGAACTTAGAAGTTACAGAGAAAGATTTGCTTTCCAAGGTGAAGCAAATCCTGTTACTCTCAGACTCCTACGAAAAATGAATCTTTCATAAGGTAAGATTCTTATTTCATAAATCGAACATAAACTTAAAAATAAAGCATTATGGACAAAACTATAAAAGAGCAATTGGATAAGATGGAAAAACGTTTGGACGAGGCCCTAGATAATGACCTCTTCAATGATTCCGAGTTTGACATGGATGACTTCCAACCAGAGGTTTGTTCCATTGAGAGAGAGCTGAATGGAATATTGGAGTTCAATCGTGAACATCTTCAATTTCCGGAGTTGGAGCAGATTTGCTCCATTCAGAAGAAAATCAAACAGGTGAAGGATGAGTATGAATTCTATGATCCAGAGTATGAGAGAAGCGTCATGTTCCCAAATGATGAGGATGAGGAAGAGGATGATTTCGCCTTCTAAATATAGACAAGTATGGATAATAAACCTTATTTGAGAACTATATTGGGTGGAACGGGCTTTAGAAGTCTTTCCCTTTTTGAGAAAATATTATGCATTAATGTTTGGTTATTATGCTTATGCAAACGTTTTGCAAAAAAGGTATGAAAATGAAAAAGGCGGTAAATACGTTAAATTTGTATTTACCGTTTTTAACATTTCATGATGGAACTTGCCGTGCGGGCTGGAATTTCGCAGATACTTTATTATACTTCATCAGATTGTGATGAGGTTGCAAAAGTAAACTGTGTCAAATTACTTTGGTTGTAACTTGACACAGTTTTTTTATATCTCCAGCTCTTAACGCAAGAACTTTCCGGTAAGGCTTGCCTTGCAGGCAGCTACTTCTTCCGGAGTTCCGGCAACAACGAGATTACCGCCTTTATCGCCGCCTTCAGGACCGAGGTCGATGATATAGTCGGCACACTTGATGACATCCAGATTGTGCTCAATCACTACCAGCGAATGGCCCCTTTCTATCAGGGCATTGAAGGCATGGAGCAGACGCTTGATGTCGTGGAAGTGAAGACCCGTGGTTGGCTCGTCGAAGATGAAAAGCGTAGGCTCCTGTTCTTCCTTACCTATGAAGAAGGCGAGCTTTACACGCTGATTCTCACCACCCGAAAGCGAACTTGAATTCTGACCGAGTTTGATATAACCCAGACCTACATCCTGAAGCGGCTTCAGGCGGTTTACGATGATGCGGCAGTTGTCGAAGTCGCCCTCGTTACGCTGCAGCTTTTCATCGCTGAAGAACTCAATGGCCTCGTTTACCGTCATGTTCAGCACATCATTGACGTCTTTTCCGCCATAGCGAACCTCCAGGATGTCGTGCTTGAAACGCTTGCCCTTACAAGCCTCGCAGGTCAGCGTGAGGTCTGCCATAAACTGCATCTCGATGGTAACATATCCCGCACCCTTACATTCCTCGCATCTTCCGCCTTCGGTATTGAAAGAGAAGTACTGCGGCGTGAATCCCATCTGCTTAGCCAGTGGCTGGTTGGCAAAGAGGGCACGTATCGCATCGTATGCCTTCAGATAGGTGGCAGGGTTGCTGCGGGTACTCTTTCCGATAGGGTTCTGGTCAACAAACTCTACATGATGGATGCTCTTCCAGTCGCCTTCCATCGATGTATATTCGCCTGGGGCATCTGCAACGAGGTCCAGACGGCGACGCATGGCAGGATAGAGGATTCCCTTGATGAGCGAACTCTTGCCTGAGCCTGATACACCGGTTACACAGGTGAAAACATTGAGCGGTATCTTAACGTCGATGCCGCGCAGATTGTTCATCCGGGCTCCCTTGATTTCGATATACTGGTTCCAGGCACGGTGGCTCGTTGGCACCTTTATCTCCTCGTTGTGGGTAAGGTACTTGATGGTATAACTCTCCGGATATTCAGCCAGCAGCTTTTCCTGTTCAGCCTTATCGGTGGTAGAATATTCTGATGACGGACCGGCGTAGACCACTCTTCCGCCCAGTCTGCCGGCATCGGGACCGATATCGATGAGATAGTCGGCTGCCCGCATAATTTCTTCGTCGTGTTCTACCACAACCACCGTATTGCCCAGTTGCTGCAGTTCTTTCAGCACCTTAATCAGTCGGGCGGTATCGCGGCTATGGAGTCCGATACTAGGTTCATCGAGGATATATACGCTACCCACGAGCGATGAGCCCAGGTTGGTGGTCAGGTTGATGCGCTGACTCTCACCGCCGGAGAGGGTGTTGGAGAGTCGGTTGAGCGTAAGATAACCCAGACCAACATCCAGGAGAAACTGCAGGCGGTGGGTGATTTCGGTGAGCAGACGCTTGCTGATTTCCTTCTCATGCTCCGAGAGTTCCAGTTTCTTGAACCATTCGCTCAGGTTCACAATCGACATCTCAACCAGTTCGGTGATGCTCTTTCCGCCAATCTTCACATAGTTGGCTTCCTTCTTGAGTCGGGTACCATGGCAGTCAGGACAAATCGTCTTTCCACGGAATCGGCTCAGCATCACGCGGTATTGTATCTTGTACTGGTTCTCCTTTACCATTCTGAAGAACTCATCGATGCTCACCCTTTCCTGCTGTTTACGTTTCTTCTCGCCAGGCAGACCATGCCACAGCCAGTCCTTCTGCTGCTGAGTCAGTTCGAAGTAAGGCTTGAAGATAGGGAAGTCGTATTCTGCAGCTCTGCGGATGAATTCCTTGAGCCACATACCCATCTTTTCGCCTCGCCAGCAAACCACACATCCGTCATATACGCTCATCGAAGTGTTCGGGATGACGAGTTTCTCATCGATGCCTATTATGCTGCCGAAACCTTCGCAGGTAGGGCAGGCTCCGAGAGGAGAATTGAAGGCAAACATGTTGTCAGTAGGCTCTTCAAATTGCATGCCGTCAGCTTCGAACCGGGTAGAGAAGTCGTAGCAGATATTGCTTGGCAGGAAGACGAGGCGGCAGGCTCCATCTCCCTCATAGAAGGCAGTTTCGGCAGAATCCATCAGTCGGCTGATGTCATCCTTCTCATCGCTTACCGAAGCACGGTCGATGACCAGGAAGATTTCTTCATCCTTCTGCTGCATTCTCTTTCTCAGTTTGTCGCCGCTTACTTCCAGCAGTTCCTTATCCGCCTGCTCCATGAAGTCTTCGATGCGCACGAATTCACCTTTTATATATATACGCGCGTAACCTTCTTGGTTGTACATCTCCAGCTGTTTGCCCAGACTGCGCCCTTCGATGACGTGGATAGGGGCGAGGATGACAAACCTGGTACCCTGGGAATACTGTCGGGTACAGGCGAGTACATCTTCGGTAGTATGGCGTTTCACTTCCTGTCCGCTGATAGGCGAATAGGTTTTTCCGATGCGTGCGTAGAGCAGTCGCAGGTATTCGTAGATTTCGGTGTTGGTGCCCACGGTAGATCGTGGGTTGCGCGAAATCACTTTCTGTTCGATGGCGATGGCAGGTGGCAATCCCTTGATGAAATCACATTCCGGTTTGCTCATACGTCCCAGAAACTGGCGAGCGTATGAAGAGAGCGACTCCACATAGCGGCGCTGGCCCTCAGCATATAAGGTATCAAAAGCCAACGATGATTTTCCCGATCCTGAGACACCCGTAATGGCAACAAACTTGCCCTGAGGTATCTTCACATCGATATTCTTGAGGTTGTTGGCTCTTGCCCCTTTTATTTCTATATATTTATCTTTTGGCATATTCTTTTGCTTTTTATGATTAAGGGTTGGAGGGGGACCAGCGATGGAATCGCTGGGAACGGGGGCGCAAGGGGGAAAGGCTCTTTTTACCTTTTTACTTTTTTACCCTTTTACCTTTATTCATGGTGGTAAGGCTCACCTTTTATAATAGTACATGCGCGATAGAGCGCCTCGGTAAAGATAAGGCGAACCATCTGATGCGAGAAGGTCATCTTGGAGAGGGAGATCTTCTCGTTGGCGCGGTCGTAGACAGACTGTGAAAAGCCGTAAGGACCGCCGATGACAAAGACGAGCCTTCTTGCCGTGGCCTGCTTGCGCTCTATCCATTTGGCAAATTCGATGCTTCGGAATTCCTGTCCATGTTCATCCATCAGCACCACGGTATCCGAAGGCTGGAGGAGTTTCAGAATCAGTTCTCCTTCCCGTTCCTTCTGCTGCTGTTCGCTGAGACTCTTGGTGTTCTTGAGCTCAGGAATGGTTGTTATGTTGAAAGGCATATAATGGGTGATGCGCTCGGCATAATCCTTGATGCCCGCAATGAAATGCTTGTTTACGGTCTTTCCGACCAAAATGAGTTCTGTCTTCATTTTCTTCCTATACACTTGAATTCTTCACTGAAGTTTCGCAAGTAAGCCCCACACGCCCTGAAAGGGCAGAAGCTCCTAGCCCAGGGCATCGCCCTGGGTGTTTATGGACGCAAACCTGTCGCCCTGTAAGGGCAAAAGCTTTCAAATACCTGGCAATATACAAAGCTTTTGCCCTTACAGGGCGCCTTGCTGATTGCCATTATACCCAGGGCGATGCCCTGGGCTAGGAGCTTTTGGGCCTTCAGCCCGTACTTGAACCACATGCGAAATTTCAGTTCTTCACTCTTCGTTCTTCACTCTTCGTTCTTCACTTCTTCTCGTCCCTGTAATATCCTGTTCCTATTCTTTTCGGATTCTTCGGGAACCAGCCTTTCTCGCAGCGTTGTCTCTGTTCGAAGAGTTCACCGATGCTCCAAAGGCATGAAGCACCTACTACGCCCAGTATGGCAGAGAAGAGTACGTTGGCAACCAGGAAGGCTGCTCCGATGCAGATGATGCCTGCAACGAGGAAAACCCACCAATAGCGGGTGCCCGTATAATATTCCGTCTTCATGACGATAGGGTGAAAGATACCTATTATTAAAAAGGTGGATACGGCGATGATGACGCCCGTGTAATATACTTCCATATTCTATTGTTTTTATATTTTGTTCATTCAACTTTGCTATCTTACCAATACAATATTGCTAAATAATAGCCTTATTCTATTTTCAATTCCATTTCAAAGTGCAAAAATACAAAAAAAACTTCATTCTTGCTTGGTTTATCAAAATTTTTATATAACTTTGTACGCAAATAGAGAAATTATGCATTGTTTTCGTGCACATCCTTCTCGATAAGAATTAATTAATAACAAAATAGAATCAAACTATGGCTAATAACGCAGAATTGATCAAGCAG
>ERZ779851.2029-NODE-2029-length-16366-cov-10.391086_pt1 | contig 16366 bp, 19 predicted proteins | sample MGYA00511094_ERZ779851 | MGnify/ENA primary metagenome ERZ779851 (study PRJEB29588, sample SAMEA2155512) | human gut metagenome | biome: human gut; feature: human-associated habitat; material: faeces | place: Denmark | collected 2008/2010 ...
ATACGGGGATTGTGCGCCCGGGACGATACTTTGGTGGGGGATTGATGCCCTCGCTTTCGCTACGCTACGCTGCTAAGAGTCTGTAGGAATTATGCTTTTAATCTTTCTATGACTGACGAAACCGGCTTTTATGCGCCGTCCATGGCGCATAACGCCTTGCCCAGCCGTCCATGGCCGGGCATTTCTGTTTTTCTTGGGCATAATTCTACAGTCTCTAAGCAGCTTCGCTATTCGCCTGCGTGGGAGTGCGTGTGCGCTGCCGGATGCCCGGCGCTTACGCCACGCCCTACCCACACAAAAAAGAAGAAAAATTTAATATCTAAAGAATTGCACGAAAAATCTGTATATAGTATAATGATAGTTCAGGAAAACAAAACGGAGGACCATGAATTTTGATAGATATACATTGCCATTTATTATACGGAGTGGACGACGGCTCAAAGTCGCTCGAGGAATCGGTAGAGATGCTCAAGATAGCCAAAAAGCAGGGCATCACAGGCATAATCCTCACACCGCACCTGCGCCATGGAATGTTTAAGCATCCGCTTGAAAAGATAGAGCGACACTATAAAAAGCTGATGCCATATGCAAATAAGCTTGGAATAGAAATAAAGCTCGGCACAGAGTATCATGTGGCAACCGATATGATAGATGCCTTTCATGGTGGGCTGTGTCATACACTGGCAGATACACAGTATATACTTACAGAGTATTCACATTCCAGCGAATACTCGTTTGTATACAAGATGACGCGCGAAGCTATATTTGCAGGATATATACCGGTGATAGCACATGTAGAGAGATATGAGTGTCTCAGTGATATAAGCCGTATAGAGGATTTGCAGGAGCTGGGAGCGCTCATACAGGTCAATGCAGACTCAGTGCTTGGCATAGATGGCAGACACTTCAAGAGATACACAAAGAAGCTTTTGAAGGCAGGACTTGTTGATGTAATAGCAAGCGACAGCCATGGCACAAAGGAGCGCGTCTGCAACATGAAAAAATGCTATGAGTACGTGGCAAAGAAGTTCGGTGATGACTACGCGCAGGAAATCATGCAGACCACACCGGAAAATATAATAAACGGAAGATAATCAGTGTAAATGCGGGGATAAATAATGGAGAGAGAACAGGATTTAGACAACGAGATAGAGATAGACTTAAAGGATCTGTTTCTTGAGATAATTTCATATTGGCAGTGGATAATTCTTGTTACGATAGCGGCAGGTGCAGTGGCATTTGCGATAAGCAGATTTATGATTACACCTATGTATGAATCTACATCTGAGCTTTATGTACTTTCAAAGAGCACATCAATCACAAGCCTTGCGGATATCCAGACAGGCACCAGCCTGACAAATGATTACATAGTTGTAGTAAAGGGACGTCCGGTGCTGGATCAGGTCATAGAGAATCTCAATCTGAATGAGAGCTACAAGACACTTGGCAGCAGGGTGACGCTTGATAATCCGTCCAACTCGCGAGTACTCAATATCACAGTAACGGATCCCGATCCGCAGATGGCAAAGACAATAGCAGATGAGATAGCAAAGGTCGCATCGGCATATATAGCGGAGAAGATGAAGCAGGATCCGCCGACCATCATCCAGAGCGGATATGATGATGGAGGCGCGGTAAGCCCTAATATCGGCAAAAACACAGTGATAGGAGCCTTTGCGGGAGCATTTCTGTCGATTGCGGTTATAGTGGTTTCTTATCTGTTCAATGATACAATCATAGATACAGAGGATGTGGAGAAGAAGCTCGGCATGAACGTGCTTGGTACACTTCCGCTTGATGAATCGGAGGATGACGGAGAGCAAGGAAAGGGCAGAAAGCATGGCAGAGGCAGCCACAGAAAGAAAAGAAAAAAGAAATCGGCTTCAGCATAAGGAAGCCTGTATCAGGAGATGGGCAGATGGAATTAGTAAAATTTGGCAAGCTAAAAGAACAAAGCTATACGATGAAGGAATCGCTTCGAGCTTTGAAGACAAATATACAGTTTTGCGGGGATGATATACGCACGCTTCTTGTGACAAGCTCTGTACCAAATGAAGGCAAAAGCACCGTGGCACTTGATCTGGCGCGGTCACTTACAGAGTCGGGAAATAGAGTGCTTTTCATAGATACTGATATGCGTAAATCAGTCCTGGCAGGGCGTCTGCGTGCCACAGCGGCAAGTGGAGGGGAGATATGCGGATTGTCGCACTATCTTTCCGGTCAGAGACGTCTTGAGGAAGTGATGTATGGCACGGAAATACCGGGCCTTTTTATGATATTTGCAGGGCCGTCTGTGCCGAATCCGACAGAGATTCTCGAGAAAAAATACTTTCAGGAGCTTCTTAATTTCGGCAAGGAGCATTTTAACTACATAATTATAGACTGTGCACCGATAGGAGCTGCCATAGATGCGGCAGTTGTAGCAAAGTATTGTGACGGAGCTATAATAGTGATAGGACAGGGCATGGCGAGCGCCAGGATGATACAGAGTGTGAAAAAACAGCTCGAGGCATCGGGAGTGAGGATACTGGGAGCTGTGCTCAACAAGGTAAACAACAAGAAAAACAGCCATGTCAGTGGGTACTATGGCAATTACTACGGCAGCTATTACGGGCGGTCGGATAAAGCATGAAAAGCATCGATGTAGAGTTAGGAAAATCAAATATGCTTCCGCTTATTGCAAGCCAGCAGTTTTATGCTTCGTGGAAGGTCTTTATCAGGGAGCTTTTGCTCAATGCCATGGATGCCTGCAATGTGCGGCAGGCACTTGAGTGGAGCTGGGGCACGGAGTTCCTTGAGATGGAGCAGGCAAGCCAGATGCGCGATGTCAGGGCCATATATGAGCCACGCATAGACATCACGTACAGCAGTGATACAAGACTGTTTACGATAGAGGATAATGGAATAGGCATAAATGAATATGACCTGGAGCACTTTATCGCACAGATAGGGGCAAGCTATTATACAAGCACAGATTTCTTCAATCAGCAGCTGAAGTATGAGCCGTATTCTCACTATGGCATCGGAATATGCTCGTGCTTTACAGTCTCAAAGGCTGTGCTCATCGAGTCGAAAAAGGATAAGGTCATAAACACTGCCTGGAACATAAGCAATCCGCAGGATACCGCACCGGTCATGGCAAAGTGGTTTGGAGAGAGCGGCCAGATAGAGTATGTCATATCGCAGAAAAAGACACCGGGCACACGCATCTCTATCCCCGTAAAACCATCATATGCGCCGTATATAGATCTGGACTTTATAGTAGAAACCATAAAGCACTATATGCTTACACTGCCTATACCTGTAAATATCAGGTGTGATACGAGGGAGGTATGTCTGTCACAGCCAAAGGCAAAGTGGAACTATCCGATGAATGAGCTTGTTGGCATGAATATCATACGAGTGGATAACAGCCTGCTTGAGGGCTATGTTGCCATATATCATCCAAAGCACAAGGGGTATTTTCATAAGTCCACGCTGTACCAGCAGGGAGTCCTTGTGTCAGATGCTACAGACATACTGGGGCTTGCACCATCATGGATAGACAATTTCTCGTATCAGCTCAATATCAAAAAGAGGTTTTTAAATATAAGCATATCAAGAGACGGAGCAGCCTTCGATGAAAAGCTCATAGAGCTCCGCCAGTATATAGGACAGATTATCATAGATGCCTTTGGGCAGAGCCCGCTTACACTTGGCCAGTATCTGTCAGATGGCAGAAAACGGCTGGTATGTGAATACGAGGCGGAAAACGAGCTGGTAAGCAGAGCTGTACAGGTGCTTGTATATATAAAGGAGCGCGAGGTAGAGGTTCCGGTGAGGACAGTAATAAACGGCTTTATCGGGCGGAAAATAAAGATAGCGTTCATGCAGAGGGCACTTTTTGCACACTATAGGGAGAACTACCCTTATGATTATGGTCAGTTTATTGACAAATACGATATCATAGTATTTGAGCAGAATATCAGAGCCTTCTGGCAGTTTATGACACCGTATATCACATCGATGGAGTATGTTATGGGTGACATGCCGGGCATCATATACACGGATGTATCGGCAGACCTAACCATGGCAAAGACAGCAGCAACGTTTCGAAACGACTACGTGCTAAGACCGGAGTATTATGATTTGGACCCTGTATTTTGTCTGGTGTCAAATGAGCTGACAGACCCGATGGAGCTGGTGATAAATACCCACAACCGCAATGCAATGCTTTTGCAGCGCGCCGAAAAGTACAAAAAGGTAAGGATTGCAAGAGCTGTGATCATAGAAAATATCAAGCAGAGGATACTGGGCAATGCATCCAAATGGAACAGTATCATAGATTTTGGAGGCGAGCTCGTGCACCAATATGAGCTGGAAAAGCCAATGAGCCTGCAGGCACAGTGGTGCCTCGAGAGAGATTTCCCGGATGAAATCAATGCGTATATAGCAAATACCTTTACAGATAGGGAAATCGCAGATTACGGGCTTACAAGTCTTTATTTTACAAGGAAGGACTTTATAAAGTGGTGGATGGCACCATAGGTTGTACCGCCATGACATATATTATCAAACACTTATTGAAGCATGAATAAGGAGAACATGAAAATGGAGATATTAGACTTAAACAACGAAGAAGACACAAAAACAACCGATGATATGGAGCCAAAAAAGCCAGAGGAAAAAACATCACCTGTCAAGGAAATCTTAAGCTGGGTGTTAACAATCGCATTCGCCATTGTAGCGGCAATACTCATAAAGAACTATGTCATTATAAATGCAAATATTCCGTCAGGCTCGATGGAGAACACCATACAGATTGGAGATGACATATTTGGCTTCAGGCTCGCATATACATTTTCAGACCCAAAGAGAGGGGATATAGTCATATTCAATGCACCGGATTCGCCTTCTGAGAAATACATCAAGCGTGTAATAGGTCTGCCGGGAGAGACCGTCACCATAGAGGATGGCCAGGTGTATATAGACGGTGAGGCACTTGAGGAGGATTATCTCAAGTCAAACCAGAGCGGTGAGGATCCGTGGACAGTAAATGCCGGACCTTACGAGTTTAAGGTGCCACAGGACTCATATCTGCTGCTCGGTGACAACAGAAATGGCTCATCAGACGCAAGAGTCTGGGAGCACACATATGTGTCTAAGGACGATATACTTGCAAAAGCGATATTCAGATATTACCCGTTCGACAGATTCGGAGCGGTAAAATAAGCTGTAAATCAGGATATAAAATAAAAATAGAGGTAAAGTAAATGCCAGAGACAGAAACAGACATTGAAAAACGAAATAAATATGGCATGCTGTGCGGTATAGTCGGTATATTTTTAAACCTCATACTCTTTGCCGGCAAGCTCTTTGCAGGAATGTTTAGCGGTGCAATCTCGATCACTGCGGATGCATTTAACAACCTGTCAGATGCAGGTTCATCAATCATCACGATAGCAGGCTTCAAGATGGCGGCACAGAGAGCCGACGAGGAGCATCCATACGGACACGCGAGGATGGAGTATGTGGCTACACTGGCAGTTGCAGCAATCATACTCATCATGGGCTTTGAGCTGTTCAGGGATTCCTTTGGCAAAATCATAAAGCCGCAGGATATAGAGTTTTCATGGCTTATTGTAGCGATACTACTGGCATCAATAGCCGTAAAATGCGTCATGGCAGTATACAATTTCTATTTTTCAAAAAAGCTTGATTCATCAACACTCGAAGCGACAGGCAGGGACAGTCTGTCAGACTGTATCGCTACATCTGTAGTACTTGCAGCCACACTCATAGCGCACTTTTCAGGACTCAATCTGGATGGAATAGGCGGTGTATTTGTGTCATTGTTTATATTCTATTCAGGAATATCATCAGCCAGGGAGGCGATAGACCCGCTGCTTGGAGCAAAGCCGGAGCCGGAGTTTGTCGATAGACTCAAGGAGATGGTACTGGACTTTGACAAAAACATACTCGGTATGCATGACCTTATGGTGCATGATTATGGACCGGGACACAGGATAGTATCGTTTCATGCAGAGGTGCCGGAGGACGGAGATATGGTCGAGCTGCACGATATAATCGATAATCTGGAGCGCAGGATACGAAGGGAGCTGGGCTGTATAGTGACCATCCACATGGACCCGGTAGCGATAGAGGACGAGGAGGTAGCCGGACTGAAGGCCGAGGTGCTCTCCGTGATAAAAGGGCTTGATTCGCACATAAATATGCACGATTTCCGTATTATCAGAGGTGATACACATACGAATCTGGTTTTTGACATTGCAGTTCCATTCGGCTATATCACTTCAGATGATGATATATGCAATGCAATACAGGAAAATGTCAGGAAAAAGCTTGGAAAGAATTACTATACCGTGATAGAGGTAGACCGCGACAATTACATAAATATATGACATTGTAAGGGATATATACGAGCTTCGCCGGTGGCTGTTGGGGGAAAGAAACAGTGCACAATAAGATAAAAGAGGGTAAAGTATATGTTACGAATAGGAATATGTGATGACTCAGCGGAAACAAGGCAGCATATGCTGCAATTATGTCAGAAATATTATGAAAACAATACGGATGCATTTGAATATAAAATGTATAAAAACGCAGAAGAGGTTCTCGAATATTGTGATGATGAGGAAAACCAAAAAATAGATATACTTTTTCTGGATATAGAGATGGATGGTCTCAGCGGAATTAAACTAAAGGAACGAGTACTGAAACTAGACAAAATCTGGCGGATAGCATTTGTGTCGAGTCATGATGAGAAGATGATAGATTCCTTTGGAATCAAGACTATAGATTTTATCAGGAAGCCGGCTGGATATATGGATGTGAAAGCAGTGCTGGAAAAGGTATTGATAGAGAAATGTGAGAATGTAGGCATTTCGTATTTGTCTGAAACCGGCCAAAACATAATAATCTATGCTGAGGATATAAGATATATAGAGGCACAGGGAAAATATGCGTATATTTATACCAATGGGCAGAACTTTGTAGGAATAAATATATCTGAGATTGAGAAACGGCTTGAGGACAGTTCTGTGATACGTGTTCATAAATCATATATGGTTAACCTTGAATATGCCACACTTAGAAATGGAAAATTATCTATAAGAGATATGGATATTGAAATTCCGATTGGTAGAAGCTATAAAGAAACCGTAAAAAGGTTATATCATGAGTATGGTGAAAGAATGGCGAGGCGAAGAATGTGATAAGGGATATATTGTATTTGATAGTATATTTTATAACAGAGACTGTACTTTATTCATTAGCATATCGTACTGCACTAAGTAGAGGAATTACCAATAAAGCTGTCAAATGGATGATATATATCATTGCGGTGGTAATTACAGGTAGTATTGTATATGTAAATAATAATCTACAGTATGTAATGGGAGCATCAATATTTATAATGGTTATGTTGCCTATTTTTATAATAGAGCCATTTAAAATTCAAAATTTGCTTTTGTATCCGTTCGTAGTTATAGCAAGTTCTATATTTGGAATGTTGTTTTCATTTATTATATCTATAAAAATTGGAATTTCTGAATATTACGTTAAGGAATCTCCGGCTTTAACGATTTTATGTCAGATATTGAGTATAGGTGTCTGGGCGCTAATATATGTAATAAAACGAAGAAAAAATGCTCAGGAAGAAGTGATTTTAGATCTAAAACATTACATAATTTTGTATTTAGTTACCATCAGTTCATTGATATTAGTAGGATCAATTCAGATTTTTTCCGAATTGGAAGAGTATGAAGATTTGCAAATTTATGGGGTGTTTGTAGTAATGGCTTGCTGTACACTTGTTGTGGTAACACTTATGCAGATTGTTGTTTTAAGCCAGAATGCATATATAAAAAAGTCAAATGACATGTATAAGGAGCATATGGCTTTACAAAAGCAGCACTATGAGCATATGCTTCTGCAATATGAAGAACTGCGGAAATTCCGTCATGATGTAAAAAATCATATGCTTGCGTTAAATAGTATGTGTACCAGCGAAGATAATTCACAAATAAAAAAATATTTATCGCAGCTAACTAATGAGGTTTCATCTAAAAAACCGGTAGAGTACACCGGAAACAGGGAATTGGATGCGGTAATAGCTCCATTTGTCATGGAAGCGGAAAGTAAAAATATAAAGGTTCAGTTTAAGGGGCGCGTATCGGATAATGTAGCAATTGATATGTTTGATATGTGCACAATAATATCGAATCTCTTAAATAATGCCATAGAGGCATGCGAAAAAATACAAGAGGACAAAAGAATAATTGAGTTTGAGATAGCCGGTTATAATTCACAAATATTTATCTCGGTTTGTAATAGTTATGATATGGAGAGTATTATAAATCAAAAACAAAAGTTTATTACTACAAAAGAGGATAAGCTGAATCATGGTATTGGTTTAGAAAATGTAAGCAGGACTGTAAAAAAATATGATGGAGATATGAGAATATCTCAGGAAAATGAAAGATTTATTGTAACAATAAATATATAAAAAATAGGAAAATAGTTATAGAAATAAGCAATCACTATGTCGTTCATACCTAAAAAGTGTCGTTCATGCAATAGTGATTGCTTTTTTATACTATAAAAAGATATATTAATTGTGGAAGTACAAAAGAAGGAGCAGCATATGGAAAACATAGTATTAAAGGATTTATTGCCGGTATGGTGCAAAAATTTTGATAAGTGGATATTGTGGATATTGTTACTTTCAATAGTGACATTTATATTGGAAAAGGCAATCAGAAGATATATTGTTTCAGAGACAATTATATTTGCATTTCAATTAGCACCATTTATCCTAATGGCAATAGCCGTTATTTTGGGAATTGTATTAGTTACAAATATCCTGATAGGGTATTGCAAAAAATTAAAGGATAGGGCATAAGAATTTTTAAACAGGTCTGCAATCAATACATTATGTTTTATGATCAATACCCGGATAATAAATTGTAATTGAGCGTTGAATCCGCTATACTATGCTTATAGTACAGCGGATTATATTTTTGGGAGGCTTGTATGCAATACGAAACTATAAGAGCAGCAATATGCGATGATGAAGAATTTTTTCGGAATGAACTTAAAAAATTTGTGAGTGAATACGGAAATGAAATGGATATTAATGTAAGCATAGATCTCTATGATAATGCAAAAGAACTCATGAATAATATACTTTCCAAGAGTAAGGAATATGATTTATTGTTTCTTGATGTGGAAATGCCCGGTATGACAGGTATTGAGATGGCTGATGCATTAAGAAAAATCGACCAATGGGTATGTATCTCATTTGTGACGAGTTATGATGCATTTGCGATACAGGCATTCAGACTTGATGCACTTGATTATGTCATGAAACCGATAAAATATACACAGGTAAAGCACATTATCGAAAAAGCAAAAATTCAGATTGATTATCGTAAAAATGCACAAAAAGCGGAAAAAAGATATCTAAAAATTAAATCCGGATATGAAGATGTTCTCATAGACCTTCAAAATGTAATATATATAGAAAAACGCAGAAACCAGTGTGTATTCCATAAAATTGATGAGGAAATAAGCTGTTATGAGCCTTTAAAAAAGATATATGAGAGATTGGATCATGATGCATTTATGTATATTCATCAGGGTTACATAGCCAATTTTAACCACATTAAAGAAGTAAAAAAAGATGTGGTATGCTTTGGACGAGGCATGGAGGTTCCTTTGAGCAGGAAATACCATGATCAGATAAAGGAACTTCATCTGAACAAGATAAGGAGAGCATATAAGGAGCAGGAACTTAACTATAATTAGGGAGTTCTGCCTTTACGCTAAAATATCCGCTGGCATAAGAAAAATCAATTTGTCCGTTAAGGTTGGAAACGACTTTACGGACATTTTTTATGCCTATTCCATGAGGTAAGACATTGTCATTTTTGGTAGATGTAAATTCACCATTGTTTTCTATAATATTTCCAGAGTAGGAATTTTCAATAACTATATTCATATATGAGCCGGTCTGGGTGAGGGAGAATCTGATCCAGCCATGTTCACACTCAGCGGCTGCTTTTATCGCATTATCAAACAGATTACCTATTATGGTCGTAATTGAAAAATCGTCAATATTAATATCGGGTGTACTTATATTAATTTCGCATCTGATATTTTGTGACTTTGCCTTGTCCTCTTTTTCAGCTATAAGAGCTGAGACGATATGAGAGCCTGAATCTACAGTATTTGTCAGAGAAAGATCCTCAGAAATATTATGAATATATTCATGAATTTTCTTATCATTGTGCTGTGAAGCATAACCATCAATTACTATCAGATGGTTTTTCATATCATGTCTTAAAGAGTGAAGCTGATTTAATTTATCGTCGAGCTTGGCAGAATATACCTGTTCCATTTTATCAAGTTCAAGTTTGAACCGGTAATTAGTGTTTTCTTCAATGACTGCCAGAAATTTATCATATAGTGAAATACATATGATAATAAGTACGAAAATAATGGCAAAAATAGCTGAAAGCATATAGGATTTTGGAAGTGAGTAGCAGATGTACAAGGTTATGTAACTTAACAATAAACAAATGCCTAAAATAGTGATATTGAAGAGTAGCAAGTACATGTTTTTGATGGTATTTGATTTGAAAAGATTGCAATATAGGCAATAAACAACGTAAGCTATTATTTCCACAAGAATGGATTTGTAATCCTGATAGATCACATTATCATATAGCAATTGAGCATCAGAAAATAGCAGGCTATGTAAAAAGCATATAATAGCAGATGCTATATGGAGTAATATCTCAAATTTTATAAGAATTATAATACTTTGTTTAAGGTTAAAATCAGACAGGTAATAAAGTGTCAATAAGAAAAAGACGTTAGAAATAATTAAGTCAAATCTTGATAATGGAACGATAGAGTACAGTGAAGCAAGTGTAAAAACTATTATTTTTCTTTTTATGGAAAAGACAGTATGCATATTATTTTCTGAGAAGCGAAATAAAAACAGTACAATTATAAGATTGTTAATTAAGGAAAAGTAAAGTCTGTAAATTAAATACATACTTGCAGCCTCCATAAAGATTATATTTGTATTATAAATAAAATAAATCAAAGATTAAAGTATTTTTTACGATTTATTACTAAATAGCACCGAAATCTTACCAAATAGCATTAAAGTATTGAAATGGTAAATATATGATGATAGGTTTAATTTCGAAAGGAGACATGTGAAAAATACAAGAGGACAAAAGAATAATTGAGTTTGAGATAGCCGGTTATAATTCACAAATATTTATCTCGGTTTGTAATAGTTATGATATGGAGAGTATTATAAATCAAAAACAAAAGTTTATTACTACAAAAGAGGATAAGCTGAATCATGGTATTGGTTTAGAAAATGTAAGCAGGACTGTAAAAAAATATGATGGAGATATGAGAATATCTCAGGAAAATGAAAGATTTATTGTATCAATAAATATATAATAATAGGAAAAAAGTTATATAAAAAAGTAATCAATATGTCGTTCATACCTAAAAAGTGTCGTTCATGCCATAGTGATTGCTTTTTTTGTGTATAAAAGAGTATAGTGAATATGCAAAGATAAATAAGGGAATAGCACCGGTACTCATTTATACAGGAGCTCTATTAGGAGGATGGGCATTAGGACATATTGTAGGATATTTTGCTGGTTAAAGAAAGGAAACAAAAATGGACAACTTTAAAAGATTAAGTATGCAAGAATTATATGATGTAGAAGGTGGAATATTTGGTGTAGATGATGCTATATTTTGGACGCTTGTTGCGGCTGGCTTTGCAGGCGGCATAGCCACTGGAGTTAGTCGAAAAAATAGAAAGGAGCAATGTTATGAATAAAAAAGTTGGGCTTCCAATGGGTGTTGCAGTAGGAACGGCAATTGGTGTAGCAATTAGTGTTGCAACAAACAATATAGTGATGTTGCCAATTGGAACTTCATTTGGCTGTGCCTTGGGAATAGCCTTGGGTTCTAAATCTGATAAAAAAGATTAAGTAAGTGATATTGATATAAATGGGCGTGTGTAAAAAGAGATATTTTGATTACATTATCGTACCAATATGTGCGATAGTATGTTTTATTATGTGTTTGAAAGATCAGAACAATAAAATTGCATTGATTATTGGTGGAGGCTGTATAGGAATGCAGATTGTTCTTTTGATAGATGGGATTGAAAAGTGCATTAAGGAACGAAAGAATAAAGATAAATAGCATTTAGCGATAAAAAAGTAAAGGTGTTAAAAATAAAATTGACCGACCGTCTCCACTTTCTTTCGAAGATTAAATGCCGAATGTTAGAAATTGCGGCATGAATGAGTTGGAACTAAAATGGCTTGTTTTTTGCAATGGCGAAAACCTTGGAAGGTTCATATATGTAACATTGCACTAAAACAATTTACTAACCGATTAGTAGAAGAAAGGAAACTTTAACATTGAGATATTTATTATATGTCATATCATTAGTAATTAATGCCTTATCGTGCTATTTTATGATGGGGTTGGCGAGTTCATTGACTGTGGTCTGTACGATAACTGCCATATACTATATTGAATCAAAAAGAGCAGAAGATAATAGAGTATTTTTAGCGGTACAGGCTTTTTGTATGATATTTAATATTGCCAGATTAGTGATTAGTAGTATAACGAAAGTTAACTGTGGGGATAGTGTGATTGTGCTGAGTATATTTGTAGTAGGAATAGTTTGTATTGAGAAAATGATAAAAGTTTGCGATAGGGAATAATGATAATGGTTAGTAAAATAAGGAATATATTTTGGATTTTTATTTCTATAGGTGTGGTAGTGATATTTTTGCTCTACAAAGTATTGATATTGTCGCTTCTTATGAACGGAATACCAATTATGAGAGAACATTATGATATCGCAAATCTTATTGCAAATGTTATAGATATAATATCTATTATTATCATAATGCTTATTGTGGCAATTGTCATATTGCACAGAAATAACAGCAACAAATAGTTGGAATTGTACGAGGAGAATAATCTAAGAATGAAAAAAATTAGCCGAATAAGTGGAGCTTTGCTTATATCTATGTTGTTGTCAAGCATATTGAGCGGTGTAGTATTAGTTATTATGGGAACTTTAAATTTATCACTGGATATGCAATCAATTAAGGTTATCTGTGGTAGCATCGCCAGCGTGGGATATTTTTATTTTTTCAGACTTTTTACTAAAGAAATCGAGAAAATCAATATAAATGAAATATCGTTAAATAAAAAATTCTCGGTTTGGGATGGCATCGGATATCTGCTCGTTTTATTGGGTGGCACAACAATATTGTCAGGAATTACGGATATTATACTTGAGTTTATCAAGCGATATCTGGTTCATACAGAAAATGTGGGTGTTGTTGAAAATTATATAGGAAATGTACCGGCATGGATACTCCTTGTATGTGTTGTAATCATCTCGCCTGTATTTGAAGAACTATTATTCAGAAAGGTGCTGTTGGAAGAATTACTTCCATATGGCAAGGTTACAGCAATTTTAATAAGCAGTATGCTTTTTGGTCTGTCTCATGCAAATCTGGAACAGTTTTTATATACCATTTTTATGGGAATAGTGTGTGCGAATATTGTACTTATTACAGGTAAAGTAAGGTATGCGATTTATCTGCATATGGCATTTAATTTATTTGGAGCGATAATATCGGGTTATATACCGAGCGGGAGATATACAATTTTAACAGAAATTATATTTGTAATAAGTGCTGCCATAATAGTGATACTTAAAGCCAAAACAGTGTTTATTATTAAAGATGAAGCCAATGTTAATAAATTCAACTTCAAAAAGGAATTTTGTGGAATTGGTTTTATTATGTTTATGGTTTATTGGATTATTAGTTGTGTGGATGCAATAGCATATTAAAATTAAATCAGATATAAATTGGATATGGTATTTCAAAAGGAAAACTTTCTGGCTGAATATTATATCGAGGCTATGTAGCTGGTGCCCTTACAGGAGGTGCTATTGGTGCATATATGCCAATATAAAAAATGATAGGATGTTGTTCAAGACATTATGATATCGATTATGTCTCTTGTCATGAACAACAATGTCTTTAATAAAAATAAGGAAATGGAGCGGAATTATGAATAAAAAGTATTTTATACATTTTACATGGATTGTTACTTTAATTATGCTTATATTTACAGGATTGTGTCTGGTAGATGGAGTATCAATATTTGTTCCTTTTTTCACATATATTACAGCTATGATATTGTATGTCCTTCCAATGTCATTTATTGGAAGTAAAGAAGCGGAATTAGTTTGTATAGAGTTGGAAAATGAATCCGATAAAATTAAGCAAATTGAACAAATTATAACCCAAAAGATGAAGCGAGAGATAATAATTGATAATGTCACTGAAAAAAAGTATTGTAAAAAGAACAAGTATGATAGATGGCTAACTAATGATATTATATTGAAAATTAGCAAAGATAAATTATATATATATGTACCTAAAATATACGAAAGATATTTTTACAATAATTAGTAAAAAAGGCAGAAACAGAGGAACAATAAAAGGATGAAATACTATTGTATAAAACAACACGATATAACCGACTGTGGAGCAGCGTGTCTTGCAACAATCTGCAGACAGAACGGATATAAAATTGGGATAAGTAAAATCCGTGAAGTTGCAGGAACAGGAGCAGGCTTAGGGTATTTAGCAACAAGATAATTTTATAAAAAAAGACGAGGTAAAATATGGAAAGACTATTGTTATTTTGTGGTGTATGGATAATTATTGTGCCTATATTGTTTCAAAATAGTTATTCTTACGTGTTCATTGATAGATCTTTCTGTATTTCAAAAAAGAAACATTGCAGAATAAAAGTCAATGAAAGCAGAAATGGTAATGAAAAAAGAAAACAATAAATGGTATATTGGCTGGATAATCTTTCCGGCCTGGTACTTGATAGGAAAAAAATATATCATATTGCCTGTTATACAATCGGTATTTGAAGCAATGAGTTATTCGGATGCGTATCTGATAACAAACTATTTATGGAATCTTATATTTATAGTTATTTTATTCAGCCTTTATGGAACAGGTATTTTAAGAGATATAAAACAGATAAGACAGTATGATATCAAATCAATAGCTTCGGGATATATCAAATCATTTGCTGTAATAGTATTGTTTACAATATTAGGTGGTATTATGCAGTTTATTTTGTCATCCGGAAATAATGAGCAAAGCATAAATGAAATTACGCTCAGAATGACAATGAAAGAACATTATTGGGCTATTATGATTCTTTCTGCATTTATAGGACCCATATTAGAAGAACTGATTTTTAGATGGTTTATATTCAGCTCTATCAAAAAAAGTCTGATAATTAAAGTGATTGTATCATCAGTATTGTTCGGATTAATGCATTTTATACCATCTATAGGGGCAATAAGTTTAAATGAGCTTTGTCTGCAGGCAATACAATATGTATTAGCCGGAATTGCGTTTTGTCTGGTTTATATAAAAAGAGGAAATGTTGTTTTTGGGATAGCAGCTCATATGAGCATCAATTTGATGCATAATTTAATGTATTTGGTTAATCAATGAATGCCGCATTTTAAAAGCTTGTTTGGTGATGGAAATTTATTAGATATAAATTAACCATAACAGTAGTTTGTGTCAAATGGCACCGAAATCATGCCAAATAGCACATATATATTGTTTGTTTTTTCTTATGGTGGTAGTATGTTTAGCAGAATGGTGCATGGGAAGGCAAACAATGCTTTTAATAAATGGGGTTAAAAAGTGTGCAAAGGACCATAAAAGATGTCTGTATAAATTTGGTAAAAAATGAGGAGTACAAAAAGATGAAAAAAAGTCAAAAAAAGAAGCAAATTTCAGAAATTCTACAATATATAGGTCTTGGTGATACGGAAAAATATCCGGTATACAAATTAAGTGGCGGTGAGCAACAGAGAGTAGCAATGGCAAGAATTATTTTACAAGGCAGTGATCTTATTCTGGCAGATGAACCCACGGGTTCATTAGATGGAGATAATCGTGACATGGTCATTTCTTTGCTCGCAGAAATGAAAAAACGAGGTAAAGCTGTTTTGATTGTTACACATGATCCATATATTGCAGAAAAAATGCTTTCCACATATGATTCCATCCGCCCTATTTCCATGTCAGAATGGCAGAACCTGAAAGTTCGTTTTCTCTACCCGGAAAAATACTGGAAGCAGCTAAATTATTATTACAATGCCAACAAGGCCTGGATCCCGGAAAAAAATGTGGAAAAATTAAAGACGCTGGAGTCGCAGAAGGAGGCAAGAGGGCGATTTCTGTCA
>ERZ779851.2030-NODE-2030-length-16359-cov-4.008771_pt1 | contig 16359 bp, 8 predicted proteins | sample MGYA00511094_ERZ779851 | MGnify/ENA primary metagenome ERZ779851 (study PRJEB29588, sample SAMEA2155512) | human gut metagenome | biome: human gut; feature: human-associated habitat; material: faeces | place: Denmark | collected 2008/2010 ...
TCTCGGCGTAGCAGGTTTTGTCTTCCAGACTGTATTCCGGAATCCATTGGCATCACCGGATATCATCGGCGTATCTTCCGGTGCCAGCGCCGGTGCCGCGTTCGGCATCCTGTTTCTGTCCGGCTCTATGGCAGTGACTGCGTCTGCATTTGCCGGCGCTCTCGGTTCTGTTGTTCTAGCGCTTATGCTCGCATCCCTCACTACCGGGCAGGATGGCAGAGGAATCGTGTTGGCAGGAATCGCGGTACACAGCTTAGCCCAGACCGCGCTCATCTTCCTGAAGCTGCTCGCCGACCCGGAAAAACAGCTTGCATCCATCGAATACTGGATTATGGGAAGTTTAAATGGTATCAGTCTCTATACCATCAAAGGAAATGTGATTCTCTGTATCCTCTGTGTCAGCGCACTTTTTTTGTTGTACCGTCAGATTATGATGCTTTCCCTGCACGATGACGAAGGGCGTATGCTCGGTGTTCACACACAGCATCTCCGGCTTTTGATTCTCCTGATTGCAACGCTGGCAACATCCGGAATCATCAGCATGACCGGGCTTATCAGCTTCATCTCTCTGCTTGCACCGCACGGTGCACGTCTGATCATCAAAAACAACCGGCTATCCACGATGTTTCTAAGTGGGATCATCGGTGGCTGCCTGCTGACACTCGGAGATATTCTGGCACGAAGCGTAGCTTCCACAGAACTGCCGGTCAGTATCTTCACCAGTCTTGTTGGCGCACCATTTTTGATTTATCTATGCGTAAGGAGGAACCGCGAATCATGAGTCTGCTCACAGTCAGTCACCTGTCTGCCGGATATGGCAGAAAAGAAATCCTACACGATATCAGCTTTACGTCGCGTCCCGGAACAATCACCGGTATTCTCGGTGCAAATGGATGCGGCAAAACTACACTTTTAAAAGCAATTGCGAACATCCTCCCGCACAAAGGTTCCTGTCTGCTTGCAGAAAATACACTGGAATCACTTTCTGCACGGGAACTTGCAAAGCAATGTGGATATATCCCCCAAAAAAGCGGAATCACAATTGATCTGACAGTCCTGGATGTTGTCCTGATGGGGTATCATCCGGACTTATCGCTGTTGCAGCCTCCCACCGCGCAGATGAAAGAACATGCCAAAGCAACTCTCACGATGATCGGTCTTCCCGATCGTGAACAGGCGAACTACAACCAGCTAAGTGAAGGACAAAAACAGTTATGTATCCTTGCACGGGCATTCGTCGGTACACGTAAGCTTCTGCTCCTCGATGAGCCGGAAAGCGCCTTAGATTTCCGGTTCCGGAACCAGATGATGCAGCACCTGCGGACATATGTGACTGCCCATGACGCCTGTGCGCTTGTCACACTCCATGACCCTTCTTTGGCATTAAACACCTGTGACGAGCTCCTTGTCCTGTCGAATGGCATACATTCCGGGAAAATCTCCCCGAAATCGACTCCTGTTTCAAAGATGGAGTCGCTGCTTTCCTCGATTTATGGTACAATCAATATCGCAAAGCTCCACGACAAAAACGGGAACGAACACCTTGTTATGATACAGGAGGAGTCCATATGAAAGCTGTTACAAAAATTACTTTTTACGATGAACAGGATGAAAAATTCTTTGGAGAAGGTCCCTGTCGTCTGCTGCATGCCATCGAAGCAGAAGGTTCCCTGCGTGCAGCTGCAAGCTCGATGGGACTTGCTTACTCGAAAGCGCTTCGTATGATAAAAAATGCCGAGCATGCACTCGGATTTCCACTCACAAGCAGGACTGTCGGTGGCAAATCCGGCGGTGGAAGCACTCTGACACAGGAAGGAAAGGAATGGATAGAAAAATATGAACGGTATCGAGATGCCTGCATACAGGCCAACCGCAAATTGTATCTGGAGATCTTTTCGCGCTAGCAGCAAAAAGCATCTGATTCTGAACGGAAGCCGCGGAAGCGGAAAGTCCACGCTTCTTTCTGCCCTTTTCCCACAACCAATGCCCGGGCTTACATCCTATGTAGTACCCGAAGATGGTGTCTATATGAAAGAAAACCTGTCAGGCGAGACTGTCCAGATTGGAAGATATCAGGCAGATGCACCCGGAAACACAAACAAAATGCAACCGGTTCCGGAAGCATTTCTCACAAAAGGCATCGAATTTCTGGATATGTGTATCCGTCATCCGTCCGACTGGGTAACCATCGACGAAACCGGTTATCTGGAACAGACAATTCCTGCGTATCAGGAAGCAATTTCCCGTCTGCTCGCAACCAAACATGTACTTTTAGTTGTCCGTAAACAAAAACTTCCTTTCCTGGACTCTCTCTGCAAGCGGGATGATTGTTTTCTCGTAGATTTAGATAAGCCTTATGGAGACGCGTTCTGTATCATCATGGCATCCGGAAAAAGCAAACGCTTCGGTGCCAATAAACTCCTCACAGATTTTAATGGGAAACCACTGATTGCATACGCGTTTGATGCGACCGAAATGCTTGGACAAAACCGGCTGGTTGTGACGATCCACCCGGAAATTGCACATATATGTAAGAAACAGGATATCCCATTTCTTCTGCATAATCTGCCGGACCGGAACGATATGATCCGACTTGGAACCGGTGCAATAAAAGACAAAGCAAGCCACTGCCTGTTCCTGCCTTCAGACCAGCCGCTCGTCTCACGGGAGACAATCGGTGCATTGCTTTTCTGCGCCCAAAATGCACCCGATACAATCTGGCGGACTTGCGATCAGAATACTGCCGGTTCCCCGGTTGTTTTTCCATCTGCTTACTTTGATGATCTTTCTGCACTACCTCCAAAAAATGGCGGCAATACTGTGATTCAAAACCACAGGGAACATGTAAGACTCCTACCGGTTACACAACACTATGAGCTAGCAGACATCGACACACCAGAGGATATGCAGGCAATGGAGGTTATTGCAGCGCATGCACTGGCAAAGTAAATACCCCTCTCACCGCAGCCAGATACTCCTCCGGTCGATCTGCTTTCTTTACCTTCTTCAGCTCCCGCTCTGCTTCTGGAAACATCTTACCCAGATAAAACCACACTTCCTTCATCTTAAAGAGCGCATCCCGCTCACAGTCCATCTCTTCCCGGTACCCAGCATACAACCGGTCATGGTACTCCTTTAGCTCTGCCGTTGTTACCGACTGCCCTGTCCGGATCTCCCGTACCAGTCCCGGATTCGCAATTACACCTCTTCCAAGCATAATGCGGTCTACCTGTGGAAACTTCTCCCGGAACGCATGATAATCTTCCACCGTAAAGATATCTCCGTTATAACAGACCGGGTGCACACATTCCTTCAGTGCTTCCGCAAATACACCAAGATTTGGATGATTGTTGTAGAAGTCCTTCTGCAAACGTGGATGGATGATCACTTCGGAGATGGGATACCTATTATATACTCGCAGGATATCCGCAAACTCTTCGGGAAATTCCACTCCGATCCGCGTCTTCACAGAGACCTTACAGCTCCGCTCCTCCGGCAGTTTGGATATCCCCTCAAATACCGCATCAAAGAACCGGTCTAATCGTTCAGGGTCCTCTATGAATCCACTTCCTTTCTTCTTCGATACGACCGTTGCCATCGGACAGCCCAGATTCAGATTCACTTCCTGATAGCCAAGCTCCGCCAGCATATTGCACGTCGTAAGGAACTGTTCCGCATCGTTCGTCAGGATCTGTGGAACAACATACATTCCCTGATTGTGCTCCGGTGCCACGTCCTTTCGCTCCCGCGTCTTCAATAATTTCTTCTTTGACGGTGCGATAAACGGCGTCACGTACTTATCCATATCGCCAAACATCGCATGATATACATTCCGGTACACGTATCCTGTCACGGATTCCATCGGTGCCAGATAAAATTGTATTTTCTCGGATTCTGTAATACTCACCGTAGCTCTCCTCTATCATCAGCATTTTCTTCCACATGTTTCGGGCGGAATATATACAGCAAAATTGCTTTACATATATTGTCTGCGATCATGCAAAGCCAGACTGCCTTTAAACCCAGTCCAAACACATTCACGCATAAGAACGTACCAAATATCCGGATGCCCCACATGCTGACCGCCTCACACGCGAACACATGCTTCGTCCGACCCATACCATAGGAAATACCCTCTAAGACAATCATCAGTCCAAAAAACGGCTCTGAAAACGAAACCAGACGCAGCATCTCACTTCCGATCCGCGCCGCATTGACTGAGTTCGTAAACAGACGCATAAATGGATATGCGAATAGGTAGAGTCCGATACCATTTACTACCATAATCAATAATGTGATCAGAATCGATACCCGCTCCGTTGCTTTTAATTTCCGGATATCCTTTTCTCCGAGCGCATTACCAACCAATGTGCTGGTCGCCACCCGCAGTCCATATCCCGGAATATAGACGATCTGCTCCGCTGTAATGGCGATCGAATGCGCCGCAAATATCGTCGTTCCCATACCAGATACCATCCGTGCAAACGCAATGTATCCAAAACAGCTTACAAAGGTCGTGCCAAGTGCCGGAAGCCCAATCGTAAATGTCTCTGACAGAATCTCCCGGTCGAGTCTCCTGTCCTCTCGCGTTGGTCGAAGCTTCGTCTTGCTGAGCATCAGCAGAAACATCGCAATACCGCCGATTCCAAAACTGATGCAGGATGCGATTGCCGCACCTGCCACGCCGAGATTCAGACCATATATAAATACCGTATTCAATAGGATATTTAACACATTTTCACCCACGCTGATAAACATCGGCGATTTCGTATCCTTAATGGATCGAATCATCGCGGAAAAGACGCGGGAAGACGCCCGGAACACAAGTGAAATGCTTGTAATTGTGAAATACACGCTTGCCGGTCTTACAATATCCGGTTCAACGCCCATCCACACCGGAATATACGGGGACAGCACAAGCGCGATCACTTCCAATAACGTTCCGATTGTAAATGCATATAGTATTGATTGTCCAGCCAGTTTCTTCAGTTTGGCTTCGTCCCCGGCTCCATTTGCCTTCGATGCAATCGCCAGCACAGCAACCGCAATCGCACTTGGAATTGAGTGGATCAGCCAGCCGATGGTTGTTGTCGCGCTGACTGCTGCCGTTGCTTTCTCACCCAGATGTCCCACCATCGCCGTATCAACATATTGAAGCAGCGTCGACAGCACCTCTTCTAATACGGTCGGGATGGATAAGGTGATCAGCGATCGAAACGCTTCCTTATAGTATGTATGTTTCATTTATTTTCAAATCCTTCTGTTTACTTAAAAGAAGGGCTTATAGAAAGCCCTTCTTCGTAAAACTTATTTACTTATCGCTTCGTTTCTTTTTGGAAACACCAAGTATGATTATTCCAACAGCCGCAACTATCATTACAATGGTGATTGGCGCAATCGGCGCTGCATCGCCTGTTTTCTTCACTGTATTGGAAGATGTCGTAGTAGTTGTCGTCGTGGTTGTCGTACTCGTAGTACTTGTCTCCGTCGTCGTAATCTCTGTGGTTGTATCTGTTGTTTCTGTGGTTTCCGTTGTTTCAGTCGTCTCAGTTGTTTCAGTCGTCTCAGTCGTTATCTTGTCATACGTATTTATATATGCAACATTTGCTGTCGCATGATCTCCGATTACAACCGAAGCGGTTTTGCCCTCCACTGCAGTCTGCGCGTCTACAACATATGTGATCTTGCTCAACGTATATCCATCTACATCTGAAGCAATCTCATTGACTGTATAGCTGCCTGCATTGCAACTGATTTCCTTCGTCCACGTCTTACTAGCAGTATCATAAGAAAAATCTGCAAGACTATATGTTGTCTTTGTACCGGTTGCATCCTCAACAACCTCAAAGCGAATTGTCTGCTCCGCATCTGTTTTGGATACACCACCCGCTACGGTCTTTGTCAACACAAGCTTCGCCGGAGCATATGTATTTGTTACAACAATCGTATCTCCAATACTTCCACTTGCCGGTGCATAAGAAGCTACATAATTTGCAACCTCTGTCTCTCTCACACTATACGATATCTCAACGCCATTCTCGTATTTGTCGAGATCTGTAAATGTACCCTTCCAGTTATTTGTCTTATCCAGTTTCAAAGTCTTTGCTGTTGCAACACCATTCTTATAAAGCGTGACTGTGATTGCACTATGATCATCTGCTGCCAGGTTGTCGCCAACCCACTTCTTTTCAACCTCGATATCACCCTTTTGTGTTGTATATGAATTTCGAACCTCAAATACACCGTTTTCACCAGCATCTTCTGCTGTCACAGTTGTACCAGAAGCATTCTTCTTCACATAACTTACAATATATCCGGCTGGTACATCGACTTCTTTGACTGTATATACATATTCTGTATTTGCTGCTACATCACTGTACTTCGGAAGCTCTGTCCATGTATAAGTCCAATGATTTGTTTCACTCAAAGTTACCGTGTCATATACATTTCCATCATACATTAACTGTACCTGTATGCTGGTTGGTCGTTTCCGATCATTATTATTCTGATCATCCCATTTCTTTGTCACGGTTCTTGTCGTAGATGGATATGAGTTTGTAACCGTAATAGAACCATTTCCTGTTGTCGTATCAACTGTCATCGGACTGTAAGATACGCCATAGCCCTGTGGTACAGCTACCTCTTTGACTGTATACACAATCTCCTGTCCAGCCTCATTATATGGAAGGTCATTCCATGTATAAGTCCAGTGATTTGCATCTTCCAGTGTTACAGCGGCTCCAACCGCGGAACCATTTGCATATAATTGAACATCTACACTCGTCGGACGGGATGTAGAATTATTATCCGCCCATACTTTATCGACTGTAATGTCTCTTGTACGAACTGTATGTGTATTCGTAATCGTTGTGGCTGATCCTGCTGATACAGTAGCTTTTGTATAGCCTGTGACTGTACCAACTTCTTCGACCGTATACACGATATTGTTTCCTCTTGCATCCTGCTTATTCAGATCATTCCATGTGTATGTCCAATGGTTTGTCTCATTCAATTCCTGCGTTGCATCCGGATCTGTTACAGCCACGCCATCTGCCATAAGCTGTACCGTAATTGGTGTCCGCAAACCATCGCGGTTGTTGTCATCTTCCCATACTTTTGTCACTGTATGACTGACTTTATCCATCGAATACTGGTTTGTGATAACCGCCAGATACGTTCCATCGCTCTGCTTCTGGATTACAGAAGACTTCTGTGAATATGAAGCAGGCATGCTTGCAGTATCCTCAACAACCGAATACTGAATCTCTACACCATTCTTATAAACCGGCAGATTGCCCCAGCTTGCCGTCCAGTTATTCGCTGCCGTCAATGTAATATCCTTCGACAGGGAAACTCCATTTTCCATTAAGGAAACCTTAAGATTCTGTGGTCTGTTCCCATCTGCGTCATTATTATCATCCCAATCCTTCCGGATTGACACCTTCGTTGTCTGTAAGGTATTCGTGATATCATAGCCATTCGCTGCATATGTCGTCGTATACCCAGAAACCGGTGTCTCTTCTACCTTATACTGGATTTCCACATTTGTACCTGCATAGTATTTATCCAAATTATCAAAGGTAAAGTTCTTCGTCGTTTCTGTTGTACTCAGACTCTGTGTTTTTACCAACTCCCAATCGGCTGTCGTACCCTTCTTCAATCGATACAGTTTCAACTCAATGTTGGATGGACGATACGCTTCATATCCCGTATCTACCCATGTCTTGGTGCCCGATACAGATGTTTTTTCCGTTTTATTCTCGAAGATGACTGCACCTAAGCTTGTGCCTGCACTGCCGCTCGCAGCTCCATTCACATATTTCTGTACGGAAGTAACTGCGACATCCAATTTGTTGCTTGCAGTATTCTTAGTCACATTTACCTTGACTACATAATATGTATCATCTTTTGTAACACCTGCATAACCAGATTCTTTTTCATAAATCTTGTAAATGTGCTCTCCGACATTTCCTGTCACTGCAGAATCATATGTTAATGGTGTGAATGTTACGGTTCCATTTGTACTTCCATTTGTTGTTCCTGTAGCAGCCCCTGCCGTCTTTATTGACAGATCTGCATTCAGCTCATCCACTGCAAATCCCGCAAATGTATAGTTAGCTGAATAGTTCGTTGCATTATCCAGCTTCTTTAATGCAGTAAATGTAATGCTGCCAGATGTCTGAATCATTGTATTCACGATATCATAAGTACCTGCAGGGTAACTTGTCGTATATCCAGCGACCGCTGTCTCTACTACCTTATATGGAATCTCAGTAGCCATTCCCGGATAATACTTTGGCAATGTTCCAAATGAATACTTCCATGCACTTGCTGCATCTACAGTCCTGACTGCTCCGACCTGCTCCCAATCGGCATCGTCATTCTCGTTTCCACCCTGTTTCAACTTATATAACTTTACCTGAATGCTAGCCGGACGATCTGCTGTGGTATCACCAACCCATGATTTTGTACCCTGAATCGTCGTAGTCACGGTCGTATTATTAAATACAACCTCTGAAGCCGTGGTACCGGTTCCTGCACTGTTATACTTCGTAATCTTACTGCATGTTGCAACCAGCTTTGTCGGATTTGTAGCATTATCCAATGCAACATCTACCGTCAGAATATAATAGTTCGTATCCGTTGTTACATCTGTGTACCCAGAACTTGTCTCATAAACCTTGTAGTAATGTTTTCCTTCATCTCCTGCTGTTGCAGAACTATAACTTACCTTATCTGCAAATGTAATCGCTCCTGTTGTATTTCCAGCAGTTGTTCCGGTTGTAATATCCTTTACCTTGGTAGCGTTTGCAGCGTCTGCTGATACCTCTTCCACTGCAAAATTCTTAAAGGTATAGGTGTTGCCACTTGCATAAGCGGTTGTGCCATCCAACTGCTTTGTAGCTGAGAAGTTGAAAGAACCTGTATAGTACTTAGACTTTTCATTCTCATATGGCAAATTATATCCCGTATCATTCGTGAATGTCTTTCCTTCGTATCCGCTCGGAATCGTTATACTGGATGACTTTTGAAGCACGAAGTAGAACGAATCCGCCCGAACATCAAATCCCTCTGCAGCAGATACTTCGACCAACTCATAAATCTGATCATAATTCAATCGATCAATTGTCAACTTACCAGCAACCTCATCGGTTACTTTCAGCACATCCGTATCCCGTACCAAGTTACCTCTCGTCATGGTTCCCGTCGCAGAATCATAGGTTGCTTCATACAAACGGAATGTAGAATCTTTCAGTGCATGTGTCGTTCCAGCCGCATCTGTCCAGTATTTGTATAACTCAATCGAGCCATAATTGGATTCTGCCTCATGCTGTCCTTTTGTGAACACCTGTCCCTGGAATGTTTTCGATCCACCCTGATCCGCCTGATATCCGTTCAACGTAAATGTATTAGAGGATTGTTCATCCGTCAAAGTAATCGAACTATTGCCTTGTGTAAACTTCAGATTACACCTCGTTGTATAAGTTATCTTCAAATACTTGCTATCCGGTAATTCAAACCTAAGTGAATTCGAAGATCCATCATAGCTGACTGTATAATCGGTTCCACTTGTCAATGGTGTTTCTGTACCGCCATTTACTTCGTATACCTTGATACTCTGCATATTATAAGAGAATGCAGTACCAAGTTTATCCACAGCCGTTAATTTTCCATCTCCCGGTACCAGATCATAAGCACCCTTGTTGACTTCGATCGTATACTCCGCTGTATTATATTTACTGTTATCTGCACCTGTCGTGTTATCATAGGTACCGTAAAATACTCCGTCCTTCGATACCAATGCAGGTGCTTTCAACGTCGTTGTCGTTGATACTGGTGTTCCAACATTCGTACTTCCTATCTTTAGCTGAGCAGAATTCGTAAAGGTTTCCGATCCCTTCTTTGCAAAATCCTCCAAACTTGTTACTTCTGTCGTATACTCAATCCGGATATGTGTCTCTGTTCCCGCTGAATAGTTGTCAATGGCATTCATCAAAGCAATATAATCCGCAGTAACCGGAATCGTAAAACTTGCAATTCCATTCGTTTCACTTGTCTGAAGACCAATGTTCGGTATCGTTGCTCCACCTGCATAATACGACATATCCGATAACTTACCCGCTGTATTATGCGCTACATCCCTGACATAGAAGTATGCAGTTATCATGCTGGAAGATAATTTCATATCCGTTGGTAATGTATCCGCAATCGTAACAGATTCTCCACCTGAAAGCGCCATGGAATTCAATGACACATCTAACATGTAGCTGATTTTACCTGTTTCGTCTACCTTCGCTGTAACCGTCTTATTCAAAGGCGGCAATGGATTTTTATATATATCCTCACCAGACTTTGACTCTTCCTTACCATTTGCTGAATAATAAATAGTCGCCACATTTTTAAAATTTCTCTGCACCTGGTTCAGGTCCGTATCCAAAACCTTAGTTTTATATTCTAACGTTATTTCCTTTACCGGACTGCTTCCTGTAAATAGACTGTCTTTAAATTCAAATTTATAATCATATCCTCCGTTATTACCTGCAGTATCCGGTGTATATATCACATATTCATTCTCAATATTGGCATCATTGGAATCTGTCGCATCTACAGCAAACGTCGAATTGTCTTTTCTTGTAAATGTAATCTTTGTGTTATATATACCTGACATGCTTCCCGGATTATTCCAATATTTTTGCATATTATCCTTGATATATACATTTGTCAGGTCTTCCGGAATGTCCTTCACAGAAACCGTCCAGTAAATATATCCATCCTGCATTTTCACCGCATGCTTTTCGATAGTCCAATCTTTTCCTGGTGTCTGCACAGTTCCGGTTCCCATATATTTATAGCCCTTATCTGTTGTAAGAGTTACATCATTTTTCACATCCAGTTTGGTCGCAGAATCCATATAATTATCTGTTACCTTTGTATAAACAGTCGCCGTATATACACCATTGTTTTCCTTAAAGGCAGAAGCAGGCAGCGTCTGGCTTGTACCTCCCTGCAGATTGCCATCCTTATCACATAATGCTGATCCAATCTCCGGCATATCTACGATAGTTCCAGAGCCAAGAAGTGCATCCAAAGAAGTATACTCTCCTGCATAATCCTTCAGATCAATCGTAATCGTCCATGTCACAACCTTAGAAGTTTTATCCAGTGACCCTGTTTTCTTTACTTCCGGTCTTGTCACATCGTAAGTTGCCGATGTAGTTCCCGTTTTTGTCTCTTTTTTATTATTCTTATATGTATAATCTACTGTATTCGTATAAGAAGTACTATTCGCATTATCCGGATCAAAAATACCTTCATCTGTCTCTACGTCATAAGTAACTTCCACGGTCGTAGTACTGCCATCCGATGAACCAAGTTTGTTCAAAGCATTTGCCAGAGCACCAAAGCTTCCATATATGGTATTCGCAGTGACATTTGAATCATTGCTGCTTGCAATCTTGATATTGGAGATATTCTTTAAGTTTGCACCTAAACTATCTGTCAAAGATACCCCGGACACAGAGCCAGTCGTTTTTAATGTCAACTTATATGACTGCTTCCACGTATTTGTACTCTTGTCATAGGTTGCTTTTCCATCGGTTGCTTTCTGTACTGTCAATGTACTTGTTGCGGTTCCATCATCGTAAATCACATCTGAAACTTTTTTCTTTGCAGTTCCAATCGTTATTTTATCTCCGGATCCCTTATCGGTTTCCGTCAGCTTTACATTTCCATATATTGTTCCATCTCCCTTTCTTGTGTTTTCCGTCAAGAAAGTCTGATTATCAAGGCATATATATGCATAACCATTACTAATATAAATATAACCTACTTTTTTTCCTTCAAGCATAATATCCTGTTTTCCGGATATCAATTCAAGGTTATTCAAATCATTAAAATTTACTTTGATATAAATAGGATTTCCATCTCTTGGAATGGCACTGTTATCTAACTCCCATTTATATTTTAAGTTAAACTCATCACCTTCGAATACTTTTGTTACCTGATCCAAATCCGTCTCCTGCCCATTATGTTTAACACTGGCAGTGAAATTCATCGTTATTCCATTTGACGTATCTGTATATGCATTGTTCCAAAGTGAAAGATCTACGGAATCATCTGCCACATTTTGTGAGGTTTCATTCAGATTCTCTTCTTCTAAAGGAACACCATTTTGATTTTCTTGTGTTCCTAAACTTTGCTGCCCTGTTGCGAAATTTGCATCACTCTCCGATGCGACACTCTCTGTCTCCCCGCCTTCCGCAATCGGTGTATAGCTGATGTTCTGGAATAATGAAATTAACATCAACATAGAAAGCAGAAATGCAATCACTTTTTTCTTGTTTTTTTGTTTGTTCATAAACTCCATCCTCCATTTTCTTTTTTCCTAATGCATCCTCGCATTTATGCATTGGAACCATTTATGATAAACTCTGACATCCCTCTGTGCAGAGTAAAATTAAGTTATGAATTATTACTGTTCAATTTTTATATCGACAGTAACCCACTATCGCATAATATTTTACATGAAAGTGCTTGTGTTTTCAACATATTGCGTCTATAAATTTGTGCTTTTTTTGACTATTAAAACACAAAAAACCTGCCACACCTATTCTGGTGCGACAGGTTTTTGTAACCATCTTCCGAAGTATGTTTTATTCTTCGTCCTTCTTCTCCTCTGTGGATGCCTCTGCATCGTCATCATCAAAGAAGCTATCATCAAAGTCATCATCGTAATCATCGAAATCATCTAAGTAATCTGGTGTCAGGTACTTGTAAACTGCTACGCAGATACCTACGATGATTGTCAGAATACCAACGATCAATGCAACAGAGAGAAACGCGTTCTTTGCTTCTGTTACGCATTCGTCTTCTTTTACAACTTTTACTTCGTCACAACACTTTCTCATAGTTTTCTACCTTCCTTTCATCGCTACTGATAAACTAATTTTACCACAGCTTATCCGATATTTCTACCGTGATTTACAACTTTTTCATTTTTACAAGCGATGCAAATAAATGTTTTTCACCAACACGGTCGAAATTCACGACGATTTCCTGATCGCCGCCCGATGGAATCACATCAATCACCTCGCCATTTCCAAATTTAATATGGCGTACTTTATCTCCTACTTCATAACTTGCCGGTGCAGAAGCTGCATTTCCCATCGGAAATGCCTTTCCAAATCCCGGATTGGCACTCGGGTTCGCATTTGACGTGGCAGAGCGCGTATACGGATTGTTCTTGCCATATGCCTTTAGCTGAATCACCTGCTCTGCCGGTTTCTTTGATGGAATCCGATCCATATTCACAGGTGCATAGCCAAAAGCCTTCTCTTCATACTCGAGATAATGCTTCGGAATCTCCTTAACGAACCGCGATACTTCCTCGAAATTCGTCGAACCATGCACCATCCGTTGTCCGGCAGCCGTCATATACAGTTTCTCCATCGCACGTGTAATTCCGACATAGCAAAGTCTCCGCTCCTCTTCAAGTGCATCCGGATCATCGGAATCAAGTGCCATTCCACTTGGGAATAACCGTTCTTCCATACCTGTCATAAATACATACGGAAACTCCAGACCTTTCGCGCTATGTAATGTCATCAGCGTCACCTTCGCGGTTGGCACACCATCTTCGTCTTCCTCCTCAGTGTCTGCCACGAGTGCAATATCTTCAAGAAGTCCGGTCAGCGTTGGCACCTCTGCACTCTCTTCATAGGTAACGATCTTATTCTTTAATTCCTCTAAGTTATCCAACCGGGTACGCGCCTCATCCGTAGCCTCTGCGGTAAGCGCTTCACGATATCCACTTTCATCCATGATTGCATCGAACACTTCACTGATGAATTCTCCATGTACCAGACGCGCTTTAAAGCCTTCCATCATATCTGTAAACTTGCGAATCTTCTCCACGTTACGTGTCATGCCTGGTACTTCTTCGATATCTAACAATGCATCATACAGATTATACTCATTCGACTGTGCATACATATCAAGCTTATCCACGGTCGTCGCACCGATTCCACGCTTCGGCACATTGATAATACGTTTGATTGCCTGATCGTCAATCGGATTTGCAAGCACCTTCAGATAGCTTACGAGATCCATGATTTCTTTTCTTCCATAGAAATTCTGTCCACCATAGATTTTATATGGGAGATTCTCATACAGAAGTTTTTCCTCAAGCACACGGGACTGCGCATTCGTACGATACAGGATCGCGATATCATCGAGTGATACCCCCTGATTCTTCAAGATCTTGATCCGGGACGCAACGCCGTTCGCCTCCTCGTACTCCGTGCCGTACCGGGTAAATGTTACCTTCTCACCATCCTCCTGCTCTGTCCAAAGACGTTTATCCTTTCTTCCCTCGTTATTCGCGATCACCGCATTTGCAGAATTTAAGATATTCGCCTTGGAACGGTAGTTCTGCTCCAGTTTTACTACCTTGGCATCCGGATATTCTTCCTCAAAATTCAGGATATTATAGATGTTCGCGCCACGGAACTTATAGATACTCTGGTCGTCATCACCCACGACGCACAAATTCCGGTATTTTGCAGCCAGCATCTTCACCAATATAAACTGTGTATGGTTCGTATCCTGATACTCGTCCACCATAATGTACTTAAACCGTGTCTGGTACTCGGCAAGCACATCTGGATTCGTCTCAAAAAGAAAGATCGTCTTGAAAATCAAATCATCAAAATCAAGCGCATTGTTGCTCTGGAGACGTTTCTGATACTCCCGGTAAACCTCCGCAATCTTCTGATCCCGGAAGCTTGCCGCATGTGCTTTCTCATAATCGTCCGGTGTCATGTACCCTTCCTTTGCCTTCGATATCGCCGAAAGCATCGCCCGCTCCGGATAGAGCTTCGGGTCTAGTTGCAGATATTTCAACACTTCTTTTACAACAGTCTTCTGTTCACTTGCATCATAGATCGTGAAACTGCTTGTTCCACCGATCTTGTCAATATGTTTCCGCAGAATCCGCACACACATGGAATGGAAGGTCGATACCCACACACTCTCAGCGCCAAATCCTACCAGATTATCTACTCGTTCCCGCATCTCTGCCGCAGCCTTGTTCGTAAATGTGATTGCCAGTATATTGTATGGATTGACTGACATCTCATCGATCAGATATGCGATCCGGTGCGTGATCACTCTGGTCTTTCCAGAACCCGCACCTGCTAAAATAAGTAAAGGCCCGTCGGTTGTACAACAGGCCTCTAACTGTTTGTCATTTAATCCCGGCATCGGTTTACTGTAAACCTAACTTTGCCTTCATCGCTGCCAGCTCATCCTGTACAGCTGCATTTGGAGCTGCATCATACTTGGCTGCTAAACTGTCGATGCCACTCTCCTGTGTTGTCTGATTTAATTCGGTCATGGCATTTGCCTGATCAAGCATTGCGTTCGCCTTTGCTTCCATACGATCAAAGGCAGCCATGCTGCTTGCTGAATCTGACAGATTGTTCGTCATCTTGTTCAGACGATCCTGAGTCTTAGCAACCTTCATCTTCGCCTTGATTGCATCACGGCGGGAGTCAAGCTGGTTGATATCTGTCACAAGCTTGTCATGCATCTGACGCATCTTCATCGCATTTGCAGCTGCAACATCATAGGTCTGCTGCAAGCTTGCCTGCTTCGCTGTAAGCTGGTTCTTCTGCTCTAAGAACTTCATGGCATCTGCTTCGTTTCCGGCAAGAAGTGCCTTCTCTGCGTATGCCTGCATCTTCGTAATCTCAGAATTCACTTCATCCAGCTCGCGCTTGCATCTCTGCTCATCTGCCATAACGGCTGCTGTTTCCTTCTTCACTTCTGCCAGATCCTTTGTCAGGTTACGAAGTGTCTGATCAATCATCTTCTCCGGATCTTCTGCCTTATCGAGAAGTGCATTGATATTTGAAGCCATAATGTCTTTAAATCTCTGTAAAATTCCCATTGTAATAAAACCCTCCTATAATTCTCATCTTCATACCGTGAAATCCACGTTGCTTTTATTATACTTGATAAAGATAGTAAAGTAAAATGGAATTTTGTTAAAAATTGGTGTTGTCTCTGCAACTTGTCTTAGTTGTATTTTGCAATCACTTCTTCGTTTGCCTTCATGGCGCTTTCTTCCATCTGCTTTCTCTCTGCAAGGAGCTTTTCCTGCACTTCCTTATGCTGTACACCGATGATCTGCAATGCGAGATATGCGGCATTCTTTGCACCATTGATTGCTACGGTTGCAACCGGAATTCCGGATGGCATCTGCACGATAGAGTAAAGTGCGTCCTGTCCATCGAGTACGGAACCTGAGATTGGAACACCGATAACCGGAAGAACCGTCTGGCTTGCAACAACGCCCGG
>ERZ779851.2032-NODE-2032-length-16346-cov-3.582653_pt1 | contig 16346 bp, 8 predicted proteins | sample MGYA00511094_ERZ779851 | MGnify/ENA primary metagenome ERZ779851 (study PRJEB29588, sample SAMEA2155512) | human gut metagenome | biome: human gut; feature: human-associated habitat; material: faeces | place: Denmark | collected 2008/2010 ...
TCTATCCGACCGTTCAAGCCATAATACAAAGCCACAGCCACAACAATGTTCAATGCGACAATCCCCATTGCCACTAGATTCATAGCAATCCCTCCTTTCTTAAAGGAAGAGAAAAAAGAAGGACCTACCTGAAGTCCGATACAGAACACGAACAATATTAGTCCGAAATCCTGTAAAAATGTAAGTATCTGTGTATTCCCCGTTAAGCCGAAATGTCCGCAGACAATACCGGTAAACAAAACAAAAGTAACACCTAACGATACTCCGAAAAATTTAATTTTTCCCAGCAACACTCCTACTGCAATCACAAAAGAATAAAGCAGCACGATATGCGCTATTGAGTTTTCATCAAATAATAGATTTTGTAACCAGTCCATGATATAATACTATGTTTTTATAAATTGCCGCAAAATTAATGAATTCCCCTCACTCAGCCCAACAATTTGAAAACTATTATTTCATGATTCTTATTTATTTTGCAATATCCACTTTGCAATAAGAACATCTTTTGCTTTCGTCAGTTAACAAAATGACAGAAACCTCTCTTTCTCCTTTATGAAAATAGCTAAAAAAAGGATTCTATTTAAAAGGTTTTAGTATATTTGCCCATACTATTGAAAAAGTATGTGATATAATTCTTAAATATTAATACCGAATAAACTATGGCAGATAGTAAAGAGAAACTCTTTTCGGACTTCCCAGCCGTTTCTACGGAACAGTGGATGGAAAAGATTACAGCAGACTTGAAAGGCGCTGATTTTGAAAAGAAATTGGTTTGGAGAACCAACGAAGGTTTTAAAGTAAAACCATTTTATCGCCAGGAAGATCTGGAAGGTTTGAAAACAACCGAAGGACTACCCGGAGAATTCCCCTATGTAAGAGGCACGAAGAAAAACGACAATACTTGGTTCGTGCGTCAGGAAATCAAAGTAGAGTGTCCTAAAGAAGCCAATGCTAAAGCACTGGATATTTTGAACAAAGGTGTTGACTCATTGGGATTCTACGTAAAGAAGAAAGATCTCAGTCCTGAATATATCGAAACATTATTGAATGATATCTGTGCGGAATGCATTGAGTTAAACTTCTCCACTTGTCAAGGACATACGGTGGAATTAGCCAAATTGTTGGTTGCTTACTTCCAAAAGAAAGAATACGACCTGACCAAATTGCAAGGCTCCGTCAACTATGACCCTATGGGTAAAATGATGGTAAAAGGCAAAGACCTTAGCAATTTCATCACTACCGCCAAAGAATTGGTAGAAGTACTGGCTCCGCTACCTAAATTCCGTTGTATCTGTGTCAATGCGATAGAACTGAACAATGCCGGATCTTATATTTCACAAGAACTGGGATATGCATTGGCTTGGGGTAACGAATATCTGAGCAAACTGGTAGAAGCAGGAGTTCCTGCTGCACTGGTTGCCAAGAAAATAAAATTCAATTTCGGCATCAGTTCCAACTATTTTCTGGAAATTGCCAAGTTCCGCGCAGCACGTATGTTATGGGCGGACATCGTAAAAGAATATCATCCTCAATGCAACCGCCAGCCCGAATGTCCGAACAAAGCGGAAGACGGTACTTGTCTCTGTGCCTGCAAAATGGTGGCACATGCTGAAACATCCACTTTCAACCTGACTTTGTTTGACGCACATGTAAACCTGCTCCGCACTCAAACCGAAGCGATGAGTGCCGCCTTGGCAGGAGTCAACTCCATCACTGTAACCCCGTTTGACAAGACTTACGAAACTCCGGACGACTTCTCTGAACGTATCGCCCGTAACCAACAGTTATTGCTAAAAGAAGAATGTCATTTCAACAAAGTAGTTGACCCCGCCGCGGGTTCTTACTTTATTGAAAATTTAACAATTTCTATTGCCACACAGGCATGGGAATTATTCTTGAAAGTAGAAGACGAAGGAGGAATGCTGGAAGCAGTAAAAGCAGGAAAAGTACAGGAAGCGATCAACGCAAGCAACAAGGCCCGCCACGATTCCGTTTCAAAACGCAAAGAAATTCTACTGGGTACCAACCAATATCCTAACTTCAATGAAAAAGCAGGCGAAAAGGCTCCTGTAGAAGCCAAATGTTGTTGTGGAGGCAATCATGACAACTGTGAAAAACCGTTTGCCACATTAAACTTCGACCGTGCTGCCAGCCAGTTTGAAGCACTTCGTTTGCAGACAGAGAAATCCGGCAAACGTCCGAAAGCATTTATGCTGACTATCGGTAATCTGGCCATGCGTCAAGCACGTGCCCAATTCTCATGCAACTTCCTGGCTTGTGCCGGTTACGAAGTAATCGACAATTTGGGCTTCCCCACAGTAGAGGCCGGTGTCGAAGCAGCTATGAAAGCCGGTGCAGACATCGTAGTTATCTGTTCCAGCGATGATGAATATGCAGAATATGCTATTCCTGCATTCAAGGCATTGGACGGACGAGCTATTTTCATTGTTGCAGGTGCTCCTGCTTGTATGGAAGAGCTGAAAGCCGCAGGCATCGAAAACTTTATCCATGTACGTGTCAACGTATTGGACACATTGAAAGAATACAACGCTAAGTTAGGAATTAAGTAAGGAAGAACAATGAAACCGAATTTTAAAAATATAGATATATATGCCGGATTTCAACCTCAGAATGGTATGGAATGGCAAAAAGAAAATGGCATCACCGCCGACTGGAAAACGCCGGAACACATTAATGTGAAGCCTGTTTACACTAAAGAAGATTTGGAAGGCATGGAGCACTTGAACTATGTAGCAGGTATTCCTCCTTATCTTCGCGGCCCGTACTCCATGATGTACACTTTCCGTCCTTGGACTATCCGCCAGTACGCAGGTTTCTCCACTGCCGAAGAAAGCAACGCATTCTATCGCCGTAATTTGGCATCAGGCCAGAAAGGCTTGTCTGTCGCATTCGACCTTCCGACACACCGCGGCTATGACCCCGACCATGAACGTGTAGTAGGTGACGTAGGTAAGGCAGGTGTGTCAATTTGCTCATTGGAAAATATGAAAGTTTTGTTCGATGGTATTCCTTTGAATAAGATGTCTGTTTCCATGACCATGAACGGTGCCGTACTTCCCATCATGGCATTCTACATCAATGCAGGTTTGGAACAGGGAGCTAAATTGGAAGAAATGGCCGGAACCATCCAGAATGATATCTTAAAAGAGTTTATGGTGCGTAACACTTATATTTATCCACCTGCCTTTTCCATGAAGATCATCTCTGACATATTTGAATATACCTCACAAAAAATGCCTAAGTTCAATTCCATCTCCATCTCGGGCTACCACATGCAGGAAGCAGGTGCCACAGCAGATATTGAATTGGCTTATACACTGGCTGACGGTTTGGAATATCTTCGGGCCGGAGTCGCTGCAGGTATAGACATCGACGCATTCGCTCCACGTCTGTCATTCTTCTGGGCTATCGGCATGAATCATTTTATGGAAATTGCCAAAATGCGTGCGGCACGTATGCTGTGGGCTAAAATTGTCAAGCAGTTCAACCCGAAGAATCCGAAATCACTGGCATTGCGTACCCATTCCCAGACTTCGGGCTGGTCATTGACGGAGCAAGATCCGTTCAACAATGTAGGTCGTACTTGTATTGAAGCTATGGCAGCAGCATTGGGACACACCCAGTCACTGCACACCAACGCATTGGATGAGGCAATTGCATTGCCCACCGACTTCTCTGCACGTATCGCACGTAATACTCAGATTTATATTCAGGAAGAAACATATGTTTGCAAGAACGTGGACCCATGGGGTGGTTCTTACTATGTAGAATCTTTAACTAACGAACTGGCTCACAAGGCTTGGGAACATATTCAGGAAATTGAAAGCTTGGGCGGTATGGCGAAAGCTATCGAAACCGGAGTACCCAAAATGCGTATTGAAGAAGCTGCGGCACGTACTCAGGCCCGTATCGACTCCGGTGCCCAGACAATTGTCGGCACTAACAAATATCGTTTGGAAAAAGAGGATCCTATCGATATCCTTGAAGTAGACAATACAGCTGTACGTTTGGAACAAATTGAAAATCTGAAGCGTTTGAAAGAAGGCCGCAATCAAGCAGAAGTAGACAAAGCTTTGGCAGCCATCACCGAATGTGTAAAGACAGGTAAAGGCAATTTGCTGGAACTGGCTGTAGAGGCAGCTCATGTCCGTGCTACCTTGGGCGAGATTTCGGATGCTTGTGAAACAATTGTAGGACGTTATAAAGCAGTAATCAGAACTATATCAGGCGTGTACTCATCAGAAAGTAAAAAGGATACAGACTTCGCAAAAGCTTGCGAACTGACCGAAGAATTTGCAAAGAAGGAAGGCCGCCGTCCGCGTATCATGATTGCCAAGATGGGACAGGACGGACACGACCGTGGTGCAAAAGTAGTTGCAACAGGTTATGCCGACTGTGGTTTCGACGTAGATATGGGACCGTTGTTCCAAACTCCTGCCGAAGCTGCTCGTGACGCAGTGGAAAACGACGTTCATGTAGTAGGTGTTTCTTCATTGGCTGCCGGACATAAGACACTGATCCCGCAGATTATTGAAGAATTAAAGAAATTAGGTCGTGAAGATATTTTGGTCATCGCCGGTGGTGTTATCCCCGCTCAAGACTATGACTTCTTATACAAGGCAGGTGTTGTAGCAATCTTCGGCCCCGGAACTTCTGTTGCCAAAGCAGCTGTTCAGATTATGGACATTTTACTGGACGAAGAGGAATAAGCTTTTTCACCTGAATAGTTTATCATTTTAAACAATAGTAAAGAATCTGTTTACACTTATTTCGTGTTTACAGGTTCTTTACTTCATTCAAAACAATGGATTATAGCAATTAGAACAAGTATAAATTAAATCCATTTCTTCTAAATTACTAAAAAAACATCAACAAAATTGATATTAGACAACACAAGTAACACAAAAAGAAAACCAGAAAAGCTATCGGTCTTGCAAAACAAAGGTTATGTCAAGCAAAAAGGTGGGACAAAACTTTCAAGAAAAATTCTGCCCACCTCCTTTAAGAGAAAATTTATGTGTTAGAGAGAATTATTAATAGTTCTTCGTACAAAGTGAATTAAAGTCTGTTTCAATTTTAGGTATCTCCCACACCCAACCTTGTGCATCTTTATCCTTTTCAAGGAAAGTACAGAAAGCTATATCAAAATTTGATCCACGTTTAATAGACAAATGCAAACGTTTCAAATCATAAAAACGAAAACCTTCACCCCATAATTCCACCCGGCGACTATTCATAATTTCCTCTGCCAAAGCATCACCAGTATTACCTTTCGAGACATAAGAGGGATCGCGGGTTATCTGGAATTTAGTAAACACAGTCTGCGCCTCACTATCTTTTCCTGCACGAGCTAAAGCTTCAGCCTGGGTGAGATACATTTCTGCCAAACGCATAAATGCGACATCACCTACAGCATCGGCTGTAGAACGGGCAGTAAACTTACGGTTTTGATAAGCATTCTTTGCATAACTTGATGACGGAACAGATGCTTCCCCAGTCGGATCCCACCACGCACGCCGTAAGTCTGTTTCAGACATCGTTTCATAAGCATCCACATTTATGCACTTCACTCCCTGACGAATGGCACTGGAGTTAAAGTTCCATGACATATATGCATAATAAGAATAAAAATAGACAGTCTTATCATCGGGAGTCATTGCAGCATACATCGCTTCTTTAGTGTCCGTCGTAATATTGGCAAACCCACAATTCAACTGACTGCCAGTCATCAACTGGTGACCACCTGCTTCAGCTAAAGAAATAGACTTCCCTGCATAAACCGCCGCATTATTATAATCTTGCATGGCCAGTGCTACACGTGCCTTCAATCCCCATGCCACCATCTCGCTATAATGATTGACATCATTTACTTTTATTCCACTCAAAAGTATACAAGCCTCATCCAAATCATTATTGATTTTAGCATAAACATCTTCTACGGAATTACGTGCCTGCTCTTCGGCCACAGCTTTTTCACGATAAGGAATTCCATCCTGTGTATTATCCTTGCCGGCTTCATAACGTTTTGCATAAAGCTGTACCAAATTAAAATGAGCCCAAGCACGGATACACAAAGCTTCTCCCTTTATCTGGTCAAACAATTCCTGGCTAGTTATTTCAACTTCCTCCAAACCCGCCAAAATTTTATTGGCATTCAGAATCCATTGATAATAAATCTGCCAGAACTTATAATTATAACCATTCGTTTCATTCATATTGCATTGCCATCCTAAATAGGCCGCCTTCATCCATGTATTTGTCTGCCAATTCATATCATCAGCCTCTGCATCACGTGACATCATAAAACCGGGTTCACCGCCCAAACACTGATATCCACTTTCCTGAGAAACCATCTCTTTATGAATTCCATTCAATGCTATATAAAGATTGTCCAACGAGGTGTTTATTGTCGTTTCTGAAACAGAGGTAGACGGAATGGTATCCAGATAATCACCGGCACAACCGGATAGAGACATTACTCCAACTGTCGCTAATCCTAATGTTATATTTTTAATTGATCTCATAATTCTTTTATTTTTTAGAATGAAACATTAAGCCCTAACGTGATATTACGGGACGGCATATATTCATTATAAGTTACACCGGAATAATTAGCCATCGGATTCAATCCCTGACGGGCTTTCAACATGAACAGGTTTTCCGCAGTCAGATTCAAACGGGCGCTCTTAAGCATCACTTTGCTCAACCAAGCTTTTGGGAACTGATAGCCAATAGTGACAGATCTTAAATTAAGATAATCCGAGCTGGTAAGCCAACGAGTTGAATAAGACTGACCAATATTCGTGGTATGAGCTGCACTATTGTCTATGCGGGGAACCTCAGTAATATCCCCTGCCTGTTTCCATGCTTTTAACAAATCCGGACTTTGTGCATAACCAAATTCAGTCATACTCATCATGGTAGCATAATTAGTATCCAAAACCTGACCGCCCAACTGGTAAGAGAATACAGCAGCCAAATCAAAGTTCTTATAACTAACTCTGACATTAAACCCACCATACACATCAGGAATAGAAGAACCGCTGAAGTCGTATTTAGCATAAGTATACGAATTGGTCAATTCCTTACCATCAATAGTCACTACTGTTTTTTTATACTCATCAAACTGGCTCTGTGTAATGTTTCCATCCCCTGTTCCAATATTCCCTTGATTATATTTACTTACATCAGCCACATATAAACCATCACCGGTCTGAGGGTCTACCCCATGCCATTGACGAAGCCAGAATTCATAAATGGACTTTCCTTCCAACCACTTTTTAGAACCACTGATATATCCATTTTCTTTCATTGTAGCCGGCAGGTTCTTGATCTTATTCTTCACAAAAGTAGCATTGGCCCCAACTGATACACTCCAATCTTTATTTTTAAATGCATTATAATCCAACTCTATTTCCACTCCTGAATTAGTGACCTTACCAATATTCTGTATAATGGATGTTACTCCGACAGAAGCGGGCTGAGAAACATCAAACAACAAATCCTTGGAATCTTTCTTAAAATATTCAATAGTACCCGTCAAACGGTCAAACAAACCAAATTCAAGAGCAATATCCGTAGATATTTGTGTTTCCCATTTCAATGAGGGATTGGCTATCACCGTGAAGTAGGCTCCAGCTTCTGAGCCATTCTTATATCCCAAACCATATAAGGTCTGATAAGGATAATAATCAGGATCACCATCACTATCCAATATATTATCATTACCTGTTTCACCGTAAGAAGCACGTAATTTCAAGTTATTCACCCATTTCACATCCTTCATAAATGCCTCTTCACTAATTCTCCAGCCTGCTCCGAACGACCAGAAATTCCCCCATCGGTTCTCTTTTGCAAAACGCGAGGAACCATCATGGCGATAAGAAAGTGAAGCGTAGTATTTATGAGCATAATCATAATTGATACGGCCAAAGTAACCTTCCTTTTTATAGGTATTTGTATAGGAGCTAAGTGAACTGATATTTACGAAATTACCAAATTCATACATACCCGAAACTGTTTCCTGAGTCTTCATACCATATAAATACTCATACTTATAAGAATAGTTTTCATGTCCCAAAAGAACGTCAAAGTTATGATTTCCGATAGACTTGCTATAAGTTATCAATTGATTGAAGGTCTGAGTCAGCGTTCGGGTAGACATTTGGTTCAAACGACCCGGTCCGGCAGTGCCATCGCCCACATAAGGATTTTCATAGACTTTACGACGATAATCAATATTATTGATAGAGTAATTGGCTGTAAGGTTCAACCCTTCAACCGGAGTCAAAGTGAGATAAGTATGTCCAGTCTGATTAACACGCACTAGTTCACGTTGATTGAACTCTGTTTCAGCTATCGCATCACGTCCATTATTCGACAAGCGAGTTCCTTCATAATCATAAATATATTCACCCGGATCAGTAGTTGCCTTACCATTAGCATCCAAATAAGCACCGGTTTCCAAATCATGTTTATGAACGGGATATATAGGAGCCATGGTACGAATAAAACGGGTAAGGTTACTATATGAACTCGAATTTCCCGAATCTGAAGTTGAATAATTGGATACCGTACGAGTTACTCCCAAATTCAAACCTGTCTTGAACCATTTAGTAGGGTACACATTATAATTCAAACGACCAGAATAACGTTCAAAGTCAGTCTTGATCATATAACCATCATCATTTAAATAGCCAACAGAAGCATAAGTATCACTTTTTTCTGTTTTTGTATTATAACTCAAATTATATTCCTGACGATAGCCGGTCTTGAAAGCTGCATCTTCCCAATCCAAATCATCTCCCCACTTCAATGCATCGGCTGAAGAATTCAGCTTTCCATCAGTTCCGACAATGGCATCATCTGCGACACCAACAAAAGGATTATACTTCAATGTACTTCCAATTTTAGATGTTGCCAATGAGGCCGCCGTTGCAGCATCCTTACCAGATGTAATATAAGAGTTCTTCAACATCTCCCATTGTAAAGGATAGTAATCATAAATTCCCACCTTTTTATAATCTTTATAAGCCCTGTTTGACCATCCTTGGTTAATAGTCAAGTTTACTCCTGTTCCACCTGACTCTTTACCTTTTTTAGTAGTAATCAAGATAACACCATTACCCGCACTTGAACCATACAAAGAAGTAGATGCCGCATCTTTCAATATAGTCATAGACTCAATATCTGCAGGATTAATATCACCTATGCTACCATTATATATAGTTCCGTCCACTACATATAAAGGAGCATTGGATGCATTGACTGAGCCAAACCCACGAATACGGATAGAAGAAGATTCACCAGGTTGTCCGGTGGCAGCAGTCACCTGAACTCCGGAAGCATTTCCTTCCAATGCAGCTGTAACATTAGTGATAGCACGTTTCTCTATGGATTTGGCCCCTACTGTGGAAGCAGCTCCGGTAAAAGATGATTTTTTCTGTGTACCATAAGCTACTACAACGACCTCATCAATCAATTCTGTATCACTTTGCATCACTACTCTTTGCTCACCACCCTTTATAGCCAATTCTTGTGTTTTCATACCGACAAACGATATTACCAAAGATTTTGCATTGACCGGAACATTGTTTATACTATACCGGCCATTCATATCGGTAATAGTTCCAAGGGTAGTACCTTTCACAAGAACCGAAGCTCCGACAATCGGCTCATTGTCTTCTGCCGAAACTACAACTCCAGTAATTCGGGATACCTGAGCCATTGCCATACCTGTCCATAGGAATAGACAAGTCAACGTAAACAAAACTCTCTTTTTCATAAAAAAACTTTTTAATTTAACGTTCATAAATGCTAAGTTCTCTTAGAACTTAGATAAAAACGTTCAAAAAGAGTTGTTTTGCTGAGTTTGGCAAGCAAAAAGTAAATCCTGTTAGAATAAAATTATTTATTATCCAACATTTTAGCTGCGATATCTTTGGTATTTAATATATTTTCATATCTTTGCAGCAATATTTAATATAAAGTTCTAAGAGAACTTAGGTCATGTTAAACATTGAACTATAAGGTATTGACAATACTCAAAACATATTGTAACACTTTTACATACATCACATATTCTCAGACAAAATGAAGTTCCTTGGGGAGAGTTACAATTTACCTTTGTCTACAATCAGCAAGGGCCACGCCGAAAGTCGACGAAGCCCATTCCTAAAATACTCCATTTACCCATCCTTACTCCCCAAAGACAAGTACAATATTTATTCTTCTATCAACTCATACTTTCCTTCCGGGAACCAGCGTTCCAATATATTATCCACTTCTGATTCAATCTCAGGAGTCACATAGCGGCACACCTTTTTATAAGCATAAACCAAAGATACCGCTTCATCAATCCAGCCGATAATTGGTAACCGCTTAGCCGAAATCAAATCAATCGGCAATACCAAATACGAAAGTGCCGCCACAATCAACATTTTATCCGAAGAGGGAGTTTCGGGGCTTCGCAATACATAATATAATAGAAGTACAGGACGAGCAGTCGTTCTACCGGTGGCCTTTGCGTAATCCGTAATTTTCTCCCACAGGAGTTCATAATCAATCAAGTTTTTTTTCATTTTCATATATGATTTTGTTAAGGGTAATATATCTATTATTTCGATAAATTTATGAACTTAACTTCGTAAGCCAAGCAACTTATGTTCGTGAATCAAGTTACTTAACTTACTTGCCCCATGAACTTAAGCTCATTCAAATGATTATCTTGTTTATTTTCCGGTACTCATCACTCCGGAATCGTTATCACTATTATTCACCCTCCGTTGACCTGTCTTAAACTTACGGCCAAACGAGAAATTATAAGAAACACTTGCCAAAAACATTTGCGAGCTCTCCTTCACATAATTCGTTTTTTTATAAGAAGCATATTTATTCCAGTTCTCAGTCTGTTGCTTATAATTATCCGTAAACGGATTGAAAGCGCCTAGCCCCACACGCAAATTCTTATGCGTGTAATACATCATCAATACCTGAATATTCTCTCCCCCCGACAAGGTTTCCCCCCAGAAATTATTCCAGTTAGTATTCATCTGCCAGTAAAGAGAGAACTGCTTGTAATTAAAGGATGCTTCAGCATTACAATACCAGTTTGTATAAATATGAGAATATGTATTACCATGACTCATATAATGGTTTACTCCACCGGTAAACGAGAACTGTAGCATATCCTTAATAGGGCCAACACGCAAAGTCAGACGCCCTGATAATTTCTGCCAATCCTTTTGATTGTCCCATGTCTGTACAATCTTGTCACCGTCCTGATACTTCTCGTCCATAATGGCATTCGGCTGATAATCATACGCTCCCCAAATATTAGAATAAAATATACCTTTCTGCCATTCGTATGTCAACTCTGTGTGATAACGCAAATAGGCTTTCAAGTTCGGATTGCCTCGTCTGATTTGCAACGAATCCACAATCTGTTCTACAGCACTTAAATCCCCCAATGACGGCGAAGCATTACTGATATCGGATTTCCAACGAACAAATGAATTTCCCGGTAATGCATAATGCAGTACCAAACGGGGATTAAAACTATAATTCTCATACGAATCATCACCACTTTGTTTATAATAAGAACGAGTAACGCCTACCCCCAATCTGTAGTCCAATTTTTTCACCTTTCCTCTATATTCACCATAAACATATGTATCCCCTTGATTCATATCCGTTTCATAATAATGACCGTTACGGTATGCATTATTGGCGAAAGACTGGGTATGGCGCAACCCGAAACTCAACGAATTTCCTTTAGAAAATTGCTTCTCATAAACAGCCTCCCCAATTAGAGAATATTTATCTCCTAATACATTATTATTAATATCAGTCAACAACTCATCCTGCAAGCTTTCTTGATACAAACGGCGTGATTTTTCCCTATTATAAGTACCTACCACATTGAATACCAAAAGTTGCTTATTTTTCAATCCCTGTTGATAATAAAGATCCAACGAAGGACGAGACCAACTTTTTTTAGTACGGTCTATCATATCCACCTTATCATCAGAATCGGCAACATTAGTCAATACTCCTTGATAATCCCAATGAGGCTGGCTATTACTTCTCAAACGAAAAGTAGCACTGAACAATGAATTTTCAGTCTGCTGTAAATTATAATTCATACTTAAATTATTCATAAACACAGATCCGTGCCCCGGTTCACCTTCTTCTATACGATGTAATGTTGTTCCGTCCGCCAAATGGAATTCCTCTTCATTATCCCGATACATACCATAGAAATCGCGAGGTCCCATGTAATACGAAACACCAAACTCAGACTTCTTATGGTTCACTTTTCCAAAAACATTATATTCTCCCCACATGGCATTCATCCCCTGAGACAAATCCACTCCAAAGTTTCCCCCCGTTTCCGGACGACGGACAATATAATCAAGCACTACCTCAGCATTACCATAACGTAAACCTGGATTGTCATGATACTCTATTCGAATAATGTCTGATGGCTGTAATGCCTTAATCTCTTCAACTTCTGCTTTCGCTCCATTGATACGAAGCTGAAGTTCTCCTCCCCCTAACACTCCTATCTCATTATTCATGGGATTTATCTGAATACGGGGAAGCATCATCTGTTGCAACAGATTGACTCCATTTGTTGAAATCTTCATTTGCCGTTCAGAAGGAAAAATCAACTTACGATCCGAATGACTGATTTGTCCGGAAGCACTAACTGTTACACCTTCCATAGCCACAGCATCATCTTCCAATAAAATTTCCCTTAAATTTATATTCTGTTTAATTCCGTTTAATACAATAAATTGCGTACGATATCCCACACAGGATAATGCCAATAAATAATCGCCTGCATAGACCTTATTCAGTAAGAAATCGCCTTTGCTATTCGTAATAGTTCCTCCAACAAAAACCGAATCTGCTGTTTGTAAAACTACATTAACATATTCTGCAGCCTTTTTACTTGTCGCGTCTTTCACAGTGCCCTTTATAATTATTTGTTGGGCAAAAACTCCTTGTACCATACTGGCTACCAGTATGACTATCATTACTATTTTTCTCATTTTAAATATTATGATTTTATTCTTTTTACAAGATGGCCTGTCCTGCTTAAAAGTTATTGTTTTACTGTTTAGACGCTAGAAACTGAAAAAAAGTTGCACTTCCCTAAACTTTTTGCTTAAAAAAAGGTTATATTTGCAGAAAACCTGTTTCAATAATGAAAAAAATTCTTCTAACATTAGCACTTGCCTTTTGTTGTGTTGCAGGGCAAGGACAAACTACAGCCAAACCGGCAGATGTCAATATTCAAGAGTTAAATACAAAGTGGGCAAAATTCACTCAGTATGCCGAACAAAAGCAAATAAATAAAGCGGTAGAAGAGGGAATACGGGTAAGTACGCTCTTTACTCAAAACAGACAATATAAAGAAGCCTTTGCCACTTGCCGACAAATGGATGCATTGATTTATTATAATGAGCAAGAAAAAAAATCACCCGAATACAAATTACGTTTCATGGTGGGTAAAGAACGCCTGCGTATGTATACGAATCTAAAAAATACAGAACAATGCAAGATACTATTGAAACAACTTCATTCCTATACAGACCAATTAAAATCAGACTCTTTACAAGAAGAACTTCTAATGACGGAAGCCAATTATTATCAAACTTTCGGTATGACAGACAAAAGCTTGGAATGTTACAACATCTTATTCCAAAAGCGCTCTGCCGGTAAAGACGAAAAAGGAATAGACCAATGCTATAAAGACATGTTGGGATATGCCGAACAGAATAATAATGCCCCATTGGCTATTGCAATGAGAAAACTTTATACTTCATGGCAAGATTCCATAAAAGCAGTAAAAACAGCCAATGAACTAAACACACTGCAACAAAAATATGAAACCAGTCAAAAGACTTTGCAGGAAAAAGAAGACAAGATTACCACAAATCTAATTATTATCATTGCATTATGTGTGTTATCTGCCATATTAGCTGCCGGATTATTATTTTTAGCTACCTTGTTATTTAAACATATCCGCCAAGTAAAGAAATTGAAACATAGCCTACAGATAGCGAATGAAAACAATGAGCAGAAGTCTAAATTTATCGGTAATATCAGCGCCCAAATTGAACCAAGTCTGAATACAATAGATGAAGCAACAAAGGAAACAATATCCACCCCAATATTACATGAAAACATCAAGGCACTGAAAGAACTGATGACAGCTATCCAGACGTATATTTCATTGGAAGAAACACGTGAAGAACATTATCCGCTAAAGGAACTGAACATAAATACATTATGTGAAAGTATTATGGAAAAAGCGAAAATAAACTTCAAGTCCGGAGTAGAAGCAGTGGTAAACGTCCCACGTGTAAATATTAAGACAAATGCAGAAGAATTGGAACGCATATTAAACCATTTATTGAACAATGCAGCAGAATATACGAAAAGCGGTAAGATTTCACTGGAATTCAAAAAACGAAGCGCTCATACACATCAATTCATACTAACTGATACGGGAACGGGAATTCCGGTTGAAGCGCGTGAAAGACTGTTCAAGCCATTTGCAAAAATACGTGATTTAACACAAGGGAACGGACTAGGGTTGCCTACCTGCAGCCTTATCGCTTATAAATTAAATGGTACACTGACTTTGGACACTGATTATAAAAAAGGAACTCGGTTTATACTGGAACTTCATGTATAATAGTGTACATTCTCACATATTAACATGGATTATTCATTCTGACAATCAATAAATTTGATTTAATCCGTGTTAATATGTAATGATTTCCTGTATCTCTCCGTTAGTGAGATTATAAATTAATGAGAAGAAAGAGACAACACATCCAATCCTGAAGGAATTTGGAATACCCTTAATCCAAATTCGGGAAGAACAGCCAACAAATGGTCAAAAACCTCTGCTTGCAAACGTTCGTATGGAATCCAGTCTTTATTGGCAGAGAAGAAATAAAGTTCTATGGGCAATCCTTGCGGCGTAGGTTGTAATTGACGCACCATCAAAATCAATTCTGTATTCACCCGAGGATTATGACGCAAATAATATTCCAGATAGTGACGAAACACATAAAGATTCACTTCCTCCTTTCCCGTTTTTTCAAAGTCTGACATCCAAGCTTGTTTTTCAAATGTCTTCATTTGCTCCAGTGTACAGAAATGGACTGTATTCATATCTATATTAATAGAACGCTTCACCCTACGTCCACCACTTTCCCGCATACCACGCCAGTTCTGAAACGAATCACTGACCAATGCATAAGGAGGAACTGTGGTTATAGTATTATCCCAATTGCGTACTTTTACAGTGGTAAGGGTCACTTCTATTACTGTACCGTCAGCTCCATATTTCGGCATAGTAATCCAATCTCCCGGTCGAAGCATATCATTGGCAGAAAGCTGGACTCCGGCAACCAATCCCATAATCGTATCTTTGAAAACCAACATCAAAATAGCAGCAGAAGCACCCAATCCTGTAAGAATGTTCACAGGATCTTTATCTATCAATGTACTGACTATAATAATTACCCCTACACAAATCACAATCAGTTTTATCATCTGATATACTCCTTTCAGAGGATGATTTTTCAGCTTCTCATGTTCACTTGAAATGGTATAGAGAGAGGTCAAAAAAGAACAGATCAATTTCATGGCTACAGCCGTGATGTAAACCCAGCATAGCTTCAGTATGAATGTCAAAGTCACAGGCTCATGCGGAAAAGCAAAAGGAAGTAATACATACAATATTATAGGTGGAATAAGATGACACATATTATCCAGTACAGCATCATTGAATAAATAATCATCCCAAGTAGCCTGAGTCCTTGCCGTCAGTTTCTTTATAGTAGGAACTACTATTTTTCTACAAAAATAATCTGCCACAAAAGCAATGATCAGAATCCCTGCTATAATGACAATACGCTGGGTAATGCCCCAACTTTCCTGATGCACTCCCATCTGTTTCAATAAATTAGTAAGATCGTTGTTGATTGTATCCATATTTCCATGTGTTTGTCGCAAAGATACACAAATTCACCACAGATAACGCAAATCCATACAGTTTTTAAATCGAGTTGTCCGTATAAATCTGACCAATCTGTGGTGAAACCAAACAATTATTTTTTCTTAGTCAGCCATTTTTCCTGAATATGCTCCATCACTTCATACCAGTTAGGAATATAAATGGTAGCAAAAATTGTATTCACAGCCATACCGAACACCACTGCCGCACCCAGTGCCACACGGCTGCCTGCACCGGCTCCTGTGGCAAACAACAACGGCATCACACCCAGCACGAAGGTAAA
>ERZ779851.2035-NODE-2035-length-16325-cov-6.036447_pt1 | contig 16325 bp, 10 predicted proteins | sample MGYA00511094_ERZ779851 | MGnify/ENA primary metagenome ERZ779851 (study PRJEB29588, sample SAMEA2155512) | human gut metagenome | biome: human gut; feature: human-associated habitat; material: faeces | place: Denmark | collected 2008/2010 ...
TGCGGCCGTCGTGCTGCTCGTAATCGCTGCCGTCGGACACCGCATAAAGGACATTATGGTGATATTGATTTTGGGTATGATGTTCTCGTCAGGCGTGAGCGCTGTCGTGCAGATATTGCAATATCTGAGCAAAGAGGAGGCGTTAAAGGCGTTCGTCATCTGGACGATGGGGTCGCTCGGCGACGTGACGGTGCCGCAGCTCGCCATCCTCCTTCCGTCGGTCATCGTCGGGTTGCTGCTGGCCGTATGGACGATCAAACCGCTCAACCTCCTGCTCTTCGGCGAGGAATATGCCGTAACGATGGGACTGAATATCCGCCGTTCGCGCGGTCTGCTGTTTCTCTCGACGACGCTGCTGGCCGGCACGGTAACGGCTTTCTGCGGCCCGATCGGCTTCATCGGTCTTGCCATGCCTCACGTCGCGCGGATGCTCTTCCGCGAGGCCGACCACCGCGTGCTCCTGCCGGGAACCCTTCTCTCGGGGGCGGCGGTATTGCTTCTTTGCGATATCGTTTCCAAAATGTTCACTTTGCCCGTAAATGCCATTACCGCACTGCTGGGAATCCCGATAGTCGTATGGGTGGTTTTACGCAATAAATCGATGACGGTATGATAGAACTGTGCGATTTTTCCATAGGCTACGCAGAGAAGAGGCTTCTCGATAAGGTCGATGCCTCTTTCAAAAGAGGACAGCTGACTGCCCTTATTGGCAGGAACGGCACGGGGAAATCTACACTTCTCCGTGCCATAGCCGGACTGAATCATAATTATTGCGGTAAAATCCTGCTCGACGGACATTGTATCGCAAACATGAGAACTCCGGAGAAGGCAAGGCAACTGGCATTTGTCACGACCGAGCGCACACGCATCGCCAACCTGCGGTGCGAGGATGTCGTGGCTATCGGCCGCGCCCCTTACACCAACTGGATCGGCCGCATGCAGCCTCAAGATAGGGAAATCGTCATGCGGTCGCTCTCTTCGGTCGGAATGGAGGCGTATGCCGGCCGCACGATGGATAAGATGTCGGACGGTGAATGCCAGCGCATTATGATAGCCCGTGCTCTGGCTCAGGAAACGCCCGTCATCCTGTTGGACGAGCCGACCTCGTTTCTTGACATGCCCAACCGTTACGAATTGTGTTCCCTGCTCGCACGGTTAGCGCATGCTGAGGGCAAATGCATTCTGTTCTCCACTCACGAACTGGATATAGCCCTCTCGCTGAGTGACAGAATAGCCCTTATCGATACGCCCGTCCTTCACTGTCTGCCGACCTCCGAAATGATCCGCAGCGGGCATATCGAGCGGCTGTTCAACAATGCCGCCGTACAATTCGACCCCGTGAGCGGGATCGTGAAATCCATGCCAAGAGACTGACTTTCCTGTCGGGAAACACGTCAGACGCAATGAGGGTGTCCCAAAAAGTATTTGGCACCCTCGTATTCGTTGTAAGACATGTCGTTTATTTCGATACCTCGCACATCAGCACGCCTTTCCCCGTCACATCGGCTTTCGAGACCGTGATGGATTTTCCCGTGTAGGTCTTCACGACGGAAGTCCCGGCAGAGTTCCACAGTTTCCATGTATAGGTATAAGCTGTCCCGCCCGTGTCGATTTCCTCACCGCCCCTGTATAACACGGCTTTGGCATCCACGTCATTGCCGTTGTTCTTGATGGTGAACCCCTTCTGGCTGACCAGATCAACCGTGATGGGGTCGGACATATCCGTGAAGGAGATGATGTCGCAGACGACCTTGTTCGCCGAGGCGTTGCCCGCCGAGGTGTCCGTATCCTTGATGGCGCACTTGAAGGTCTCGAAGTTGAGAACGGCATCTGCCGTAATCGTGATTTCGTTTGTCGTCCAGCCTGCCGTCACGCCCCGAGGATTGGTCGAGGTAAGGCATGCCCAGCCGGCACCCAGCATGGAGTTGTAGTAGGGACACGAAACGGCGGCTCCCGATGCGGCTGCGGCACTCAGTGCGGAGGTCAGCGTCACGACCTTCGTGGAGGCGTTGACTGCCGAAATGGTGTACTGTGCCGATCCTATGGTTATCCTGCCTCCCGCCTCCATGTTCATTACCGAAGCGACCGTTATGGTCGTGGCTCCGGCTGCCGCGGCAGCTGTCAGTGTCGTGCCCGCGAATACCGCCGAATCCTTGATGCCCCACGCGTAGGTGACGTTCGTCGTGTCGATAGAGGCTCCGCGCCACAGGTCGCAATGCGCCCTGAGCGTCGCCACCTCGTCGTTCTTGAATACGATGCCGTCGGGTGCATACGCCACGGCGGCGATCATCGCTCCGGCGTTCAGGTGCTGCGTGAACTGAATCTCCGCCCGGAACGGAATCTCCAGCCCGTTGGCGTCGATGTAAACCGCCTCGAAAGTATAACGCACTTGCGGAGCGGAAACGGTCATGTGGTTGGCTTTGACGGTAAGGGCATACTTGGCCGATGCCGCGCCGATGGTGCAGCTGTCCTGTCCGGAGACGATCGCCGTACCGTTCTTGTACCACTTGGCCGAGCCGCTCTTCACGCCTGCCGTAAGCGTCGCGGCATTGCCTACCGAGGTGATCTGGTCGGTCGCCGCCTGACCGCTGACGAAGAGCGAAGGGGTAAGTACCAGATAGGGAGAAGCCGCCCACGAAGGGGCATAGGCATTGTTGTCTCTGTTGTACACCTGTGTCAGGGGCTGCGAGGAGCCGATGAATGCCTGCAACGATACCGCGTCGTTCTGGTCGATGATGGTGACCTGCCCGCGGGCTACTTTTACTGCCATAATAGATTATCGGTTATTTGTTATTTCCACTTCGCAATCGAAAACGGCCTTGCGCCACACGTCCCCGCCGGTTATCTCTATCTCCCTGCCGTAACGCGGTGCGGCGTTCCATATCCTGTCACTCTCCGTATCGCGGCTCGTCCGTATCCAGCGGAAATTGCCGTCGGGAATGAGCGATGTAATCTCTTCACCGCCCCTGTACACCCTGGCACGGAGTACCGTCGAGACGATTCCGTTGCGGAATGTCGTGCCGTTTTCAGACTCCACATAAACAGTATAGGAGGGAGATCCGTCGTAAAGTTTGAAAAAGGTATGGGTCGCACTGATTTTTTCATTACGGTATGTTGCCGTGTAGCGGAGGGTCAGCACGTCGCGCCCTTCCCAGCCATGAAACGGGGGTGTCATTTCAAATACGGCGGCATTGCATCCGGCATCTTTCCATATGCCGTCAACGGCAAGGTATTCCCACTGCCGACTTTCCGGCTCGAAATTGTATTCGGTCGCCACAAGCGGGATATTCTCCGGCTCGCATGCGCCTGAAAGCTCGTCCTTGAAATGGAACGCCGTGCCGCCTGTCAGGGAGACGGAACGGGGCTTGAGCAGTTCCTGCGCCTCCTCATCGAGGTCTTCCCAGCGGATGGTCACATCGCGCAGTTCGATGGTATCCTTGCCCCACTTGAACCGTCCCGAGGCGAAATGGCCCGTCCCGTCCGGATGGATGACGAAAGAACCGTCCCGTGAAACGATCGAGCCGTCTTCGTTCAGCCGCAACAGGGGATTCTGTATGGTACCCCCGATACCTCCCTTATTGAACCAGGCACCGTAATCGTCCGTGTAGGACAAGGCTTCATCGGTCGCCTGATAGGGGGTCACGTTCCTTCCGGCCTCCAATTGAGGGGCGGACAACGACAGGGGGACGGAAGCGGCAATGCCGAGACACATGACGGGGGAATCTGACCCGCGTATGAGGAACGGGACATTATAACGGACCCATCCTTTACCGGCAGCCACCGTCCGATCACCGACAAGATGTTCATCCTGATAGAACCGGATGGCTGCCGTATCTTCCGCTTTTATCCAGACTGAGAAACAATAACAGACTCCTGTATGAGCCTCCCGCCAGGCGGCACTTTGCGCACCAAGAAGACTGTCTCCGGCTATCCGTACACACCGCCCGAGTCCGGCGGGAGATGTTTCATCCAGCTCTTCCGAATGGCTGAACCGGCAGGACAGGCTGTCGGGTATGACATTCTTGTGGATTTTGCCCACATAAAACGTGCTTGAAAAACCGTTCTCGTCTCCCGCGGTAAGCGTGCCGGCTATATTGACATTGCGTGTGGCATAGAGATTCTGGAAATAGGCCCCGTAACCATCCAACATGCCGAAGACCGGATCGATGATGCCGCTGACCTTTCCCACACGGGCCTTGCTCGCCTCGCTGAAAGCGGATACGGAGGCAAGACGAACAATGTTCAGGTCGGCGACCTCGCACCAGTCCCCCTCGGAGGCCAGGCTTGATGTCAGGTCAAGAAACAGGCTCCGGCTGTACTGTGCCGGGTAATCCACGGTGATGACCCATAACTTGTACTTCCATTCCCGGCCGATGGAGATTTCATCTTCCGCATCCGTCTTTTCACGGTTCGTATAGCCGAATCGGATCGGTACGGAACCTGATGTTTTGGAAGACCTGACCTTGAACGATACCAGCAGGCGCTCCGGGTATCCGACCGGTTCTTCCAATGTCAGCATCAGCCCGAAGGAAGCGTTTCCTGCCGGTTCCGCGTTGCGGATAATGCGGACAATGCGTGTCGCTTCCGAATCGGCATCCAGATATTCCGTTTGCAGCATGCTGCCATAAACGGCGTACCTGGACTTGTCCGGCACTCCCGCCATGCCTCCGTCCATGACGGGATAGCACAGGGAGCGTTCGGTCGCCATGCCGTCGATGACATCCATATAGGGTGAATCGCTGTCAGAAGCCGTCAGGTACAAGGCGCCGCTACGTGCCGTATCGAACAGGTTGGTAATCCGCACGAAGTCCAGCAGTTCACCGCCCTGCGGTTCGTCCCCGTCCAGCAATGCCCCGATGAAATAAGGGGCGTCCTTGTCTCCGACAAGCTCCGTTCCGGTTTCTGTCACGCACATCAGCGAATAGACGGTACGCTCCCGTTCGGCATATTGCCTGCGGATGATATCCCCGGCTTGCAGTCCCTGTGTCTTCTGCGAGTCGGGGGCAATACGGATCTTGTATGTCGGATAACGGAATACGGACATGGATTATGACAGTTTTTCCACGGTGTCTCCCGAACAGCTGTCGCTGATCCAGAAGGAACCGTTGGTTACCGAAGTCTTTTCGACCTCGAACTCATAGGCGCGGAACTTACGGCGGGCCACCACCTCGTCGAATGTGGCGGAGACGCCTCCTGTCGTCCGGTTCCGGCGGACAGCCCATCCGCTTCCGGAAAGGCCCGGGGAAAAGAACTCCGAAGAGAGCGACCCGGTAAAGACGCTGTTTCCGTAATGCCGGATACCGTCCTCCACCGCTTGCAGGCGTAACGCCTCTGTCAAGTATAGGATTCTGTCAGTAATCCGGGTGGGCGACGCATGGATTCCGATATGCCCGGCTGCTTCCAACGGAACAGCGACCGTAACGAAATCGGCATCGGTGCGGATATGGAACGATTCGCTGTGACGGTTCTGCGGGGCATAACAGCTCACGGACGGACGGTGTGAAAAATCCGTGCTGTGAGGGATAGCCGTCCTTACGTCCTCTTCCTCGTAGATTACCTCGGAAGAAAGCGATACGCGCTCCCTGTCGCCTGTGAACATAAATCCCTCTGCTGTGCCCATCCGCAAGCGCTTGTGGATAACGATACCTTCATCGGAAGTGTCTACCCGGTATGAGGAGAGCAGGTCGGCGCCGTAGTTGTGGCGGACAGTCAGCGAGCCCGGAAAACAAGCCTTTCCGTAAGGGGAAAGCATCAGACACTCGCCGTCCACGTCCGATATGCCGGAGAACAGGCGTATCTTCGGGGTATGGTCGCCGCCTAAAAGAAGGTCACCGCCGATACTCCCGAACTGTATCTTGTCCTTGTCGGTACAGAGCAGTACGGGAACATCTCCGATCCGGATGCCGAATCCGTCCAGGAACGAGAGGAACCCGCCGAGCGCGACATCCTCTTCCGAAAACGAAAGCAGACATTTCCCTTTGTCGCCCAGTTCCACGCCTTGCAAGGCTTTCAGTCCGCCATCCATGACCGTACTCCCTCGCACCGTCAGATTCCGTCTCACCATGCCGTCCCGCATCGTCCAATCCACCGTGTCCGTATTGGCGTTGCCACGATGATAGACATCCTGCCCGCCCACGGCCAGCCGTGTCGGGGAGATGGATATTCCTGTATCCTCGTCCCCGATAATCCATGCCCCTTTGGAATGTACCGTCGCATCCAGAAAGTCTATATGGGAAGCGTTGATTGTAGCGGTGGCCTTGTCCGCGTCGTAACGGAGCAACTGCCTGCCGCCGATATGCAGGCTGTCGCCCCCGACTTTCAGGTTGCCGGTAATCCTGATACCGTACTCGATGGCAGTTACCACACCTTCCGGATCGGTAATGTCCTGCGAATAGGTTTCCAGGATACGGGTGTTTCCAATGCCGGCTTCGAAACCGTAATTGGCACTGAGCTTGCCGGTCATGTCACCGCCCGATTTCTTCAGGTAATCCAACAGCAAGCCACCGCTTCCGGAACCGCCTTCTCCCGTAACGGCTCCGGCAATGGCGGATGCAAAACCGTAAGCGGTATTCTTCAGTCTCAGGCTGGTCTCGTCGCCTTCCTCGATGCCGTAAGGATGCTCGTCGTCCTTTTTCTGCTGGGCATTGAAAAAGTTATGGTACAGCTGTGCATAGATGGAATAGCACAGGCTCTCCTTGTCGAGGGTTTCTATATCGGGATGCAGTTGTACGCTCATTTGGTATAGCTGGTCTTGGAAAGAAATTTCTGGATACGTGATGTCAGCGAGATGAAGTTCGGCATATTGATCGGCGACATCGTGCCCATCAGTGTGGGAGTCATGATTTTCGAACATTCCGTCAGGAAGTCGAGCATCAGCCGGGCAAGCTCATTACCCAGAACCAGCGGCTCGGTGGCATTCTCGTCACCGAGCGTCACCTTGTTGTCGGCAACGGCAACGGTCGTGGAATTGACCTTTTGTACCACTTTATCTGCTGTCTGTCTGACTTCAGACTTGTCCACCGTATGCGTGATGCTTTCCGCATCGATAACGGTTGTCGCTTCCTTGTCCTTGTCATTCCTAACGGTTGTTGTGACGGCCGTCGGCGTATAGTGGGTGGAGGTCTCGTTACCGGTGGTTTCCAGTTCGTCGTAGTCCGGGGAAGAGTCGTTTTCCGGATCCAGTTCCTCCATTTCGGTCACGCCGATGACGGTTTCCGTGCGGGCATTGAGCCGCAGGATATCCACATGGGAGAAGTTAACCACATAGGCATAACGGGTGGCGGCATCCATGAAGATGGTCACGTCGGAAAAAAGTGCGGGGACGATCAGGAAGCCGCCTTCGCTGTTGGTGGCGGCCGAGAGCAACACGCCTTTATGGATAACAGGTTCGGCGGAGGCCGTCTCGTCCGGGTACTCGCCGACATCAATGGTACCGCCGTAGTCGGAAAACTCCTCGTCCGAGGGGTTGTCGTGTATCTTGGCGACATAGCCGTGTATCATGCGGGCCGTACCGATACCGGACATGCCTCCGGGAGCCAGATTGATACGCTCCATACTCCGTCCCAAGGCTATCTTGCGGATAGCCTCACGGATAAGCAACTGGTTGGATTTGTCTGAAGACATGAGTTTTTTGAAAGAATAGGAGGAGCATAGTTTATTGGTTGCCAATTATTTTGTACTTTTGCAAAGACAATGATATTACTTATGAAACAAGAAATTTTAGAATCCTATATTACATATATATTTGATTTCTTTCAAAAATCAAGATGCTTTAAAGCCGGGCAAGGTAACATGCTCAGAAATTTTAGATTTGCAGCTGAAAAGCAATTTACTCGTAATCAATTGGGTATATTGTATTTCCTGGTAAATACCCTCATTGATAATGGCTATCTCTACTTAAAAGATAGAGATTTTATAGCTCTTACGGAGAATGGTGCCGATGTTATAAATGGGGGAGAGTGTGTTATTCCTAAAATTTCCCTTGAGCGGACAATTTATGAAAAAGAGACCAGTAGATCAGATATATATGAACAGCTTTGGAATATTATCGGATCGAACAAAGAAAATGATTATGCGCCGCTGTATGTAGATGGACCATTGTTTTATAATACAATCAGGCCATATTTAACAACATTGTCGTTACCTCATACATATGGGGAATATATGGCAGAATTGCGGGAAAAGGAAGAATTTACATCAAGAATTAAATGGTATAGGACTTTATTTTTAGCTCTTGATGAGAATGATGTACAAAAATTCCTCAAAGATTTGTCTATCAAAATAAACAGGCTGCTGCTAATGAATACTCCAAAAGATGCGATACAAGAAGCTTTGAATCCTTGGGCAGATGTAGACATTCCTACAATCGATAATACGCCTCTGCCTGAAATTCTCAATAAAGTGGCGGAAGAACCAATTGTGAATAAAAACAAGCCGTTTGTGTTGATTTCGTATGCGTGGGAGGTAGAAGACAATGTCTTTATGAATTGGATTCAAACTTTCGCCAAAGATTTGCGAAGACGAGGGATTGATGCTCAAATAGACCAGTATCAACCTCATGGAACTGACTTGCCTAAATTTATGCTTGAAAGCATCCGTAAGGCAACTAAAGTTCTGTGCATTCTGACTCCAAAGTATAAAGAGAAAGCTGAATCCGGTAAAGGAGGTGCCGCTTATGAAGGGGGTATAATATCACATGAAATATATAACAATCAGGGAACCACTAAATTTATACCGGTTGTACGCAAAGGGTCTTTTGAAACTTCGACACCGGATTTCATTAGTGGAAGAAAAGGTTTTGATTGCTCTACTGACGATAAATACAATAGCGAACTTCCGAATATTATCAAGGTAATAAACGAAGAACCATTGATAGAAATTCCTCCTGTTGAATAACGGTAAATCTTATTTCCTAATTTTATACGGAATACTCAGTTGTTGCCTGTATCCACCCACCCCGAAAGTAGTCGTTACCTCTTCCACGAGGTATACGCCGTTCTTGGAAGGATTACGGTAGTCGATCAGTTCCACCTGTACGGCAGGAGACAGTCCGAAATCCCCGAATACTGTCACATTGCCGGTGATTCCGTTCAGATTGTAATTCCGAAAGTATTCCGTCGTCTCTTCTACAAGCCGGTCGGAATTGATTCCGACATGAGGTGACATATATGGTACGATGGTATATGTGGATAAATCCACCTTGGTCCTGGTCTTCGCTCCTGATGCCGTCGTGTTGCCCGTTACTTTGTGCGTCTTTTTTGAAATCTGCGTGGCATTGACCGTCTGAAACTCCTTGCTGCCCGGCGTCGCCGGGTCGTATTCAGGATTCATGCGTACTGTCACCTCAAAGAATTTTTCATCCGTCCCGAGTGCCTTGCCCGTCACCGCCAAAAACTTCGGATCGGTCTTGACCACTTTCAGGTTGCTCTGCGCCACATGCTCGTTGAAGTATATCCTGTACGGTCCTGTCGATTCATCCTCCGGGAATACCGGCTGAGCCTTGCTGGACGAATAAGGACGCCCGACGGCAATGGACGGTATGGCCCCGTCATCATCGGCATCGTATTTTAAAAAACAGTAGACCTTGTACTTCGACCATTCGGAAAGGATATCCGCTACCGTGAAGTTGTCCGTGACCTTTACCTTGCCGATATGTATCTCAAACCGCTTCGTATCCGAGTGTATCCTGAAGCCGGTATCTTTCAGGATATTATACTTGCCTTCCAGCACCTCGTTCACCGTCGTCCCTTTCGCCGGGGTCTCGAAATGAGGTGCCTGTTTCAGTTTGAGTTTGTAGGCCATATTCTCACACTGGATTTCCAGCGTGCTGTCCGAATTGTATCCGGTAATGTATCCGTCGAACATATTTTTCAGCACGCCGTTGTAGCCCAGCTTGATATTGATGCGCTGTCCGACCTTGAATGTCGTCTCGTCAACCAGACGCTGCGCGCTGCGTTTCTCGATGATGACACCGTCCTGCATCACCTCCGTCGTTATCCTCGACACGTCCTTGCCCTCCAATGTCACGTTCCCGATAATCGTGGAGCGGCATACCGACCCTTTCGGGAATATCACTTTGGCCGTTCCGATCAGCTTCTTGTAACTCTCGTTGATTTCGAGCGACTGGACTTCCGTAATCTCCACGCCGTTCTGTATCCTCATCGGATTGGATGGGTCGGCATCCCCGATGGTGATGCGACAGCAGAGGATATCCATTGCAGCTATACCCATAAACGTGTCAGTTTAAGCAACGAGGCGGGGTCGATGACCTCCGTACCGAATTTAACATACTTGATCCACTTGTTCGTGTGCTTGATGGCCGTGTCCACCTTTTCCTGTTCCGCCAGTTTCAGTTCCACGGCTTCCGATGGCTCCACGGCGACACAGTTCAGCGAATACGGCTGCACGTTCCGGCAATCCGTAGGCTGTAAGGTATAGCCCTGTATAATCAACCGTGAAATGTTGAACTGGCGCAATACCGTGTTGTCGCAATCGATGACACCCTTGTATTGTACCAGCCTGATAAACTTGGACACTTCCGCCTCGGGATACACGTCCGGGTATTTGGAGGTGATCTTGCCGTTGATGGTAATCTCGAGGTCACCCCCGGATATATATTCCTTGCGGGTATAGTCCCGCCCCTGTACCCGGGTCAGCAGGATATTGTTCCGGCTGCTGACCTGTACCTGCGGTCCCAGGTCCACGAATGTCACCAGTCCATACCGGCTGTTCGGCAAAACCTTGCACTCGCTGTTGTCATAATACTTCCCCTCCTCTGATATGGACAGTTCCAGAAAATCCGCCACTGTCCGGCCGACGATGGAATCGATATGGTTTTTCTTCTGCGCCACCGCCTGCTGTTCCCTGATGAGCTGGTAGTACTGTCCGGTCTTGTTCGCAAGGCTGGACTGCGACTGTGTCTGAAGATATTTGTCCCGCACCTGCTGTTCCCAGTATTTGAGGTATCGGGGATAGGAACGTAGCAACCCGTAAGCCGTCTGCGAGGCAACCTGTATGGCTGCCCGTTTGAGCAGGTCATGGTGCCTGGAGAAGTAATGTACCTGCCCGTCCTGCAATTCGGCAAGCCCCATGCCCAACGCCAGACGCGTGGCGTTGCTGATGTATCCGCCAAGCGAACCGTGGTTGAGTATGCCTCCGCTCAACAAAGTCGAGGCCGCGATTTGTATCAGTCTTCCCATAATCCTTTCATTTTATGCGTTCCAGGAGGCATCGAAGTCATGCACGACATCGATGAGCGCCTGTGCCAGTTGTTCTTTCAGGTTCTGTATCTCTTCCGTCTGCCCCTCCTTCGACTTCATCAGGTCGATGGTCCTGACACTGAGCAGGCTCTCTATGTTCACGATGACCTGTTTAGGTGCCGCCGAGGACAACCGCCCCGTGCCGGAATAGTTGCCGCCGGCCCCTCCGTCATCCAGATGCGTGTTGGTAATCGGGTTGGCAGCAAACGGACGTGTATCGTTGGAATCCGGTTCGTTGCCGTACTGGTCGGGAGTGAAGCCCGCCACGCGGAGGATGTTCTCGGCTGCCTCCGCCGAACCTCCGAAAGTCTGCCGGAGCGATGAAAAGAACTTCACGAGTGTCGTATGTGCCAGCTTGCGATGCGCGATGTTGTCTATACGCTGCGCATCGGTGGCGTTCTGCCCCAGTGCCCGCTGTTTCCATAGCCCGTTTTCGTCCTGCTCGAATCCCCAGGCCCTGAACTGGTCAAAGTCGAACCCTCCCTTACGCATCAGCTCATGCGCATTGGCGGCACTCGATATGGCATTCCGATAAGCGGTGGCGGCACGCACAATCTCCGGAACGGTCTGCGTGTTCATGTACCGGGCATAGTCGTATGTGCGGGCGGCAACCGCTTCCGACCTGTCCCCGATATCATTCACATAGACGGCCTTGCCATCCTGCATACGCCACAAAGACTTGTCGAGATCCTTCTCCTGTTGCCCGAAACGCTCCTTTACCGTCTTGAGGAAAGCGTCCACTTCCAATACCGTACCCATCTTCCCGAACTCGGCGTACGCGGCATCGATACGTGTCTGGCTGTCGCGTTTGGCAAGGGTGACAAGCGCATCCCTTATGTCATCCTGACGGGCTTTGTCCATGTTATACACATGGTCTCGCGATACCATCCCCTCAGATGAAGCGATGGCAAATTCCCCCAAGAACCCGGCCCACCAGTTGGATGTGAAGGCTCCGATTTTATGTCCCGAAGCCTCTTCGATACTTTTGCCGGCAACGACCTCGTCCACGGCACGCTTTGTCTTGACAGCCATGTTATAGGTCTCGCTCAGGGAGGAGTAAAGTGCCTCTATGGACGGATAACGGTACTTGCGGTTCGATTCGATCTCTTCCAGTACGGCATCCTTCGCCTCCTTTATCTTCCAGGTCTTGTAAGCCACCCATCCCAAAGTCCCGACCAATGCGGCTATACCTGCCGTGGCGGCAACCGCGCCTGTACTGATGGCACTCAACGAGGCGGCAGCACCGGTCAGTCCGCTGCCGGTAGCCACCTGTGTGGCAAACAGCGACTGCAGGACTCCTTTGGCTCCGATGACACCGCCCCCGGCCATCAAGGCGCGGTTCATCGCTCCCCGTCCCGCCACGCCTGCGGACTGCATGGCCGACACGATGGCCCGCTTCTGGGCAAACGAAACCTTACCGATACCACCCGCCCCCAGCAGCCCCTGCACGGCACTGATTGATGTCGTGGCCGCAGACTGTTTGCCGATAAACCCCATGGCGATGCCGATATTCGTCAGGGCTCCCGCCACCTTGAACAGCCGGGTCGCGACAACGCCTGTAAAGACAAGCGGTTCTATCCAATGGAAATTGCGGGTCACCCATGCGCCGATATTGCCGATCACGGTGAAGATGTCCAACAAGGCATTCCCGATGGACACCAGGCCACGGGTAAATTCCGGAGCCTTGAACTTTGCCAGAAAAGTGCGGAGCACAGTGCGGATAGAGGGTTCCAACACCTCGTATGCCTGCATGAACCCTTCGGTCAGCTGGGAGGTCACCTGCGCCCACAATCCCTTGGTCGTATTCTGCTTTACCAATGCCAGTTCTGAGGAAACGCCCTGGGACCCCCGGTTATATGAAGTCAGTTCTCGTAGTTTGTCGTAGTTCTTCAGGAACATCATCGCCGCGTTACCGCCAATTTTCCCGAAGATTGCCTGGACATCCGCCATCGACGCGCCCTTCTTGTTCAATTCCTCGAAAATGTCCGCTATAGGACGGAGTTTCTCGACCTGCACCCCCTCGATGTCGCGCATTTCCGTGAACCGGATGCCCAGGCGGTCCAGAACTTCCTGTGCCTCCTTGGTAGGTTTGGCAAAACGTGTGGAAAGAGCACGCAACGAGGTTCCCGCCAGCGTTCCCTTCAGACCCATATTGCCCAAAAGACCGATGGCGGCACTGCTTTCCGTGAAGTCCACGCCCGCCATACGCAGGTAACCGGCAGCCATCTTGTATGACTCCGCCATCTCCACGATATTCACATTCGAGCGGGAAATGGTGGAGGAGATAATGTCCGCCACGCTGTCCATGCTGTCGTTATGGATATCATAACCGGCCATGATGTTCGTGGCCAGGTCGGCGATATACGACACGTCGTTGTCACCGATAAGTGCCAGGTTCGTGATCGGGCGGATGGACTTGTTGATTGTCTCGATATTCATGCCCGCCATCGACAGGTATTTGACGGCACCGGCAATCTCCACGGCTGTGTATTTCGTGTCGATGCCGATTTTACGGACATGACGGGCCATACTGTCAAAACGGGTCTCGAATGTCTTGAGGTCGCTGTCCGCCACACGGAGGATGGAATGTGCCGATTCCATGATGTTGGAATAGTCGATGGCCTTCGTCAGTTCCGAACGGATCAGGCTGTAACCCATATAGGCATTGAGCATCGAAGCGAACGGGAGGTTCCTGAGTGACGGCGCTTTCGAATACTGGATACGGTTGATGGCGGCACGGCGTTTACTGCGGTAGAGCGTACCGGCTGCAGTATGTTCCCGCTGCATGAGCCTGACGGACTGCATCGCATTGCGCTGTTCCTGCCGTCTTGCAGCCTGCTCGGCCTTTATACGTTCCGTTTCTGCCTTACGGCGTGCCTGTTCTGCCTGCCGGCGTATTTTCTCCGCAGCACGGGCGGCATTCTTGCACTCCCGTTCTTTAGCCCGCGCTTCATCGGCACGCCGCTTTTCCGCCGCGGCGGTTTCTGCCAGAGCCGCCTTACGGCGCTGGTCTGCGGTAAAGAGCTCCTCCGCGTGGACCAGTTTCTGGCGATGCAGCTGCTGTACTGCCTGTGCTCCATGCTGCCCATCCCGGTCATCCTGTGGTACACCCACAAGAACTACCCCTGGATCGACCACCACGCCAAACCGGATTACTCCGCCGTCGCCCAGAAGAACTCGGTGCTGATGCACCAGCTGTCCGGCGTTATCTTCAACAACACGGACATGGTGCTGCTGTCCTACTTCTGCAATTTCCAGCTCGTCAGCGTCTACAGCATCTACAACATGTTCTTCGTCCAGATCGTCTTCGTGATGAACCTGTTCCTCAACAGCATCTCGTTCCGGATGGGCCAGATCTTCCATACCGACCGGGAGCGGTTCCTTGGCCTGTTCGACCTGTGCGAGACGCTGTATCTGGTCTTTGTCGCATTCTGCTACACCATGACGGCGGCCTTTCTGCTGCCGGTCATCCGCATCTACACCAGCGGCATCCAGGACACCAACTACATCGACGCCTTCCTGCTGCTGCTCTTCGCCCTCAAGGCCGTGCTGGAGAGCGGCAAGGGCATCTACCACCAGGTCGTCCAGTACGAAGGCGCGTTCCAGCAGACCCGCTGGCATGCTCTGGCCGAGATGACCATCAATCTGGCCATCACCCTCTTTGGCATCCAGTTCTTCGGCATCTACGGCTGCCTGTTCGGCACTCTGGCCGCGCTGCTCTGCCGCCTGGTGCTCATCTTCCGCTACACCTACCGGAACATCCTGCACCAGAGCATGGCCCGCCCGGCGCTGAAATGGGGCTGTTATCTGGGCCTGATGGCCCTCATCCTGCGCATCGTGGGCATCCAGAGCCGCCCGGAGCTCAGCCTGCCGGGCGTCATCGGCGTAGCCCTGCTGCATATGATCTGGATCGGCGCTGCCTTCGCGGGCGCTGCCTTCCTGTTTGACCACGACCTGCTGCGCAAGCTCCGAACGCTGCGCAGCAGCATCCGATCCTGAGCCGGAGGTTTTGTTTATGAGCATCCCGAAAGTTCTCCACTACTGCTGGTTTGGCGGCGCGCCAAAACCCAAAAACATCCAGAACTGCATCCGCAGCTGGAAAAAATACTGCCCGGACTATGAGATCATCGAGTGGAACGAGCAGAACTTCGACGTTTCCCAGTCACTTTACACCCGGCAGGCCTACGATGCCCGCCGCTGGGCCTTTGTGGCCGACTATGCCCGCCTGAAGATCCTGTACGAGCAGGGCGGCATCTACATGGATACCGATGTCGAGCTGCTCCGCCCGCTGGACGACCTGCTGGCGTATCCGGCCTTCTTCGGCTTCCAGCACAACAACGAGGTCGCCACCGGCCTCGGCTTCGGGGCCGAGGCCCATAGCCCGGTGGTGAAAGCCCTGCTGGACGATTACGACGGCCTGCCCTTCCTGCTGCCGGACGGCAGCTGCGACCTGACCCCCTGCCCGAAACGAAATCTTCCCGTCTTTGCCCGGTTCGGCATCCGGGCCGACGGCACCCGCCAGTCCACCCCGGAGATGGAAGTTTTTCCGGTGGAGTATTTCTGCCCGGTGGCCTATGCCGGTTCCACCTGCGACATCACCCCCAATACCTACTCCATCCACCATTACCATGCCAGCTGGAAGGAGAAGAGCCGGGCCATGCGGTTCGACGAAGAGGTGATGGAGCCGCTCCTCGGCGCAAAGTTCTATTACCGGTACTACCGTCCATTCCGCCGTGCTCTGGGTGCGCGGCGGAAAAAATGGCGTACCTGAACCCTCCCGCAAGCGGCTCTGTTCCGGGCCGCTTGCTTTTTGTTTGCCCCGCCGGGGCGCGCTTGCACTTCCCGGCACAGTTGTGCTATACTGAAACGATACGAAACCACACACATTTTAAGGAAAAAAGGGACCATACTTCCATGCGGATCGGACTTGTTGAATTGCTGCTCATCCTGCTCATCGCCGCCCTGTCCATCGGCCCCAGCGCCGCCCTTTGGGTGGAGCGCTGGATGCGCCGCGCCCAGAAGACCAGCGCTGCAGCGGCCCGCCGTCGGGCAGCGCAGGAGGCCCAG
>ERZ779851.2039-NODE-2039-length-16311-cov-3.518086_pt1 | contig 16311 bp, 8 predicted proteins | sample MGYA00511094_ERZ779851 | MGnify/ENA primary metagenome ERZ779851 (study PRJEB29588, sample SAMEA2155512) | human gut metagenome | biome: human gut; feature: human-associated habitat; material: faeces | place: Denmark | collected 2008/2010 ...
TGAATCACACGTAATGCTTGTTCGTATCCTACAAATCAGACCCAGCAGGAATTCAGCACGTGGAGGAGAATACGTACAGAGACAGGTAATCACAGACAATAGAAGAGATGGTGAATCCTTCAAAAAGGGATAGAAAGCATCACAAATCGAATTACGTTTGCTATTAGGATTTCGAGGAGCCTGATGAATGAATGCATTGTGATAATCGTGACTGTCCGCGGTATAATCATCACTAGTATCATCAAGCACTCCATATCGTACTCGCTTAAATTACTCAGAAGGAGATTTATACGATCTCCATCAATCACTTGAATCAGTTCTTTGGCATGCTGACAGAAATAATCAGGATCGAGATCATAAAGGAGGTCCAGCGCTATGAATGAAAGTTCTCAAGATTCCTCACGAATGCGTTGTCGTCGCATCAACTCTACAGCGACATTCCATCGACTTGGCTCTGTAGAACCAAAAATACAGTGTTCCAGCATGCGACAGGATAGCAGACGAGGATAGAAGGTCTCCAGATTCCCTCGTGGCAATTGAATTGTCACTCGTCCATCCTGTCCACTTCCAATATACAAAGATCCTCGTTCCAATGCTCGAGAAGCGAGAGGAAGAGACGGGATCCCTGTTGGACTTTGCGTGTGTTCAAAAAAGGAAGTGACTTGAGTCAAAGGAAGGAGACAAAGTCGAGGTACAACATCATTGATGATATACTGTTGGAGTTCGGGGGCATTTACCGAACAGTTTTTCACCCGATGCAGGATCTTGGTTGTATTTTTGAAAAAGTTCGGTCTGTCTTTGTAGTAGATATAGCGGAATATGCCCTTTATGGCTTTCTTTTCAGTTGCCAGTAGGTCATCGGACGGTTCACTGCTATAGTACTGGAAAACCTGGGTTACTATGATGTCTTCAACTTCAAATGTGTCCTTTTCAATGTCCTGATAATAAATCAAATCATCTACTTTGCCTGCCAATTCACAGATGGTGCTTCTGTCAGCCTTTTCGTAACTGTTCTCATAGGTGAATTTGAGGAAATCGAGCAATAGGTCTATTTTATTGCGGCTTCTCTTTTTCCACATCCACAAACATTTTATGGCGTGGCAGAGTTGTCGAAGCATGGATTTCTGCAGGTTGCTTAAATTGCTGTTCTGGAACTGGTTGTTATATCTGGCCTTGATTCTGTCTATGTCGAAAAACAAGGAACCGATAGTCATGCCGGCTTCGGGTCGGAGTTTAAGATAGCCGTATGTCCTAAGCTCGCGGGCATATTCATTTATTTTTTTGAAGGATAAAGGTTTGATGCCCACTTCGACTATGGCCGGAGGAACCATTTCATTGAAAGTAAGCATGGATTTCACTTCCTTGAAGCTATAGCTTGTAGTGGCAATAACCTTGAAGTCCGGATTGCCGATGTGAAGGATTTCCGATAACTTGCGAAGTAATTCTCTGTCAATGGGTATCGGCTTTTCATTCTCTTCTTTCCAAAACAACAGCTGCAAATCGTCCAGTAGAAGAATCTTTTTGCCATGCTGGAATTGGGATACAGAAAGCCGTTCTAACTGTTCTTTGGTCGTATCGGCATTCAAAATGACCACATAATATTCCTGAGGGAGCTTTTTCAGCATTCGGCAAACGGCAATAGTCTTTCCCGAAGTGGATTGACCGGTGACGATGATTGTCTTGTTTGTGCTGTCAAACTCCTCTTTAAGTTTGTTGTCTACTTCCGGACGGATAAAATAGTAGTCCAGGTTGCCTCTGCGACGGTTGGCTTGGCTGTTGGGAATAATTTTATCATACTCCATCTTATGGCAAGAGATTGCGCAAAAGGGATTATTGAGAAAACTTTCACGATCCTTGACCAACGCGTCCCTTAGCTGCTCCAGCGTATTGCACTGCTTCTCATACCGCTCGATAACGGTATCGTCGTCCAGGTGCTTTTGCATGTATTCCGCATAGAAGTCTTTCCATAAAGTAGTGTTTGTCCAGTCTTCCTGGGTGTATTCCAATGTCGGATTCTGATAGAAATAGATATGTTTGTTGGATGCATTTTCGATGGCAACATTAAACTCTCCGATGGTCTTGGAGCGTATCCAGTTTCCGGCGAAGAAGATGATGACGTCACATTGCCTTATCTCTGAATTTATGATTTCCTGCGTATCGCCTTTAGCTAAATCGTTGTCTCCATTTTTTTCGTGCCGGTGCACTACAATATTGAGTTCGCTGTTGTTTCTTTCCGTCAGGACTTTTTCCATTAAATCCCTTTCTTTCTGAAAACTCAGCGAAGAGGCTATAAATACATGGTATGTTTTCATAATATAGTGTTGGTTACTTTCTATGTGTTGTTGTTTATGACTAGCGGAATGCCGGCTGTGATACATCTGTCATACGCTTTTGAGCTTTCCTTCAATTCATCATACGGACGTATATCGGGATGCACAAAGCGTTTCTTTTTGAAGATGTCTCCCATTTCCTTGCTGCCATAGATTAACTCTTCTTCTTCGGCGGTGGGTTTACGGAAGCCAAGCAGCAGCTTCTCCATGTTCCAACGGTTATGTTCGACTTCGGCAAGCAATGTTATCTGGTCGTTGTCCAGTTTCACGTAACCATCCGTAATGCCTATGGAGCGTAGCTTGGGACTAATGGAATATGCACTGTACAAATTGGACCACTGAAGGGATACGGACAGTTTGTTCCATGAGTCTTTCAGCTCATTGTCAGGTGGGCATGATTGAGGCACATTTCCATATTTATTCTTGAAATCGTATATATAATTGATGATTTGTCCCTCCCTCCGGCTTTTTTTGTCCAAGTCGTAACAGTTGTCCAGCATTCCAAAAGGAAAAACATGGGAATATTTATGAATCGCTTCATCTTTCTTTTTACTGTTAAGCATATTGAGCAGTGCACTGGAGGTTTCCTGACGGACAAAAACTGGGATGTTTTCATCATATACATCGTCCGGCAGATATAATCCCATTGCCATGCTTTGAGGAGGATAATTGAGACAGACGGCAATCGTCAATACTTGGCCTGAGTCATGTACCCATTCTTTAATTAGGTTCTGGATGGCAGGAGTTTCCGCACGGCCTTTGATAAATTCGAATTCCACATCCAGAAAGTCTGCATCTTTTCCTTTAAAACGGGTGGGAAGGACAAATCTCTCGTGCCTTTCGTCCTTGCTCATGTCGTAATAATGGGTAGACGATATCTCGAAATAATGGCGGTATCGTCCACAAAAGAAATTCATTTCCCGGTCGGCATTTTCATCAATGAAGGTAATGACACTTTTTATGTTCTTGTCCCGGCAGAAGTTTGGAAAATGCAACAGATGGGCAGCTTCCACTCCTATTGCCACTCCCATACGGCTCATACCGATGATAACAAGATGAACATGCTTTTCGCTTTCATAGGTTATTGCCTCACGGTCGAGAGGAGGATATTCAATGCAGTTCTCCCCTTTTCCGTATTGCCGGCTTACCAATATCTTTTTGGCCCAGCCCTCGTAGAAGTTAAAGGGATGGAATTCTATATATTTTCTCCATTCGGCAGACAAATCGGTCAGTTGGAAAGCGGCAAAAGTAGTCTGATATTCGAAAAGAACGGTGAATGGTATGAGGGAACATTTATTGCATCGTTTATGAATGTCAACTATCTTTTTCAGGCAGTCTATGTTCAGTGAGTCATGGTCATGTTCGTTCCTCTCTCCGATAAGGAATACTTCGCGCGCTTTGGTAGTATAGAGTTTTTCCAACTCCTCGATAGAGTCGCGCCGGGCACGCAGCATCACAATTCTTTTTTCGTTTTTGGCATCCAGTTCCGTATGGATTTTGCTACGGATTTCTTGTGCCGGTTGGGTACTCTGAATCAGAATATGGCAATTCCCATAATGTGTGTCATCGCAAATTTGCTGGATAAGAGTGGGGACCATGTTGTCAAAACCGATAATGACGATGTGGTTTTGCAAAGGGTAAACGATATCGCCTTCACGATATCGCTCAACTCTGCGTTCCAGCATATTGGAGATTACGGATATCAATAATCCGCAGAACAAAATTAATCCCAGCACTACGACCAATAGAGAGAACCAACGCAGATAAGGTGGTACTTCCACAATATTCCCCGGATCAATGAACAGACAAATCAACTGAAGCAAACGCCCCATAGGTACGTCTTTATCAATACCGGTCCATTCTTCAAGAGACGGCTCAGGAAAGATAAATGCAAAACTTATCAGATATATCAATAAGAAAACAGTTACTATGACTCCGAAAAGCCAAGCAAGCTGCCTCCATCCTTTTCCGGAAAAAGAGCGGTCAAAATGAAGGGCAAAAAGTCTTGTTAGCAGATTCATATTTGTTTTGTCATTAGGCAGTTTCCTTTTTTTCAGTTTCTTGTTTCAATTCTTTTCTGATATTCTCTTTCAGTTTATTGATTTCTTTCTCATCGTTATTGATAATCTCCCGTTTTTCTTTTTCCTGATACAAGGATGCAAGAATGTTTCTTTCTTGTTCCAGATTCAATGAGAATACATCTATTAATCTCTTGATACATAGAAAAAAACAGATGCATACGCTAAGGGAAATGATGGCATGGAGTGTCATCAGGTAGGTCATTCCACGCGATGGAAAGAATTGAATAAGGTTTTGGAATGTAGTGCATGTCACAATCAATGCTGCAACCAGAAAGAGAATGATAAAGGCAGGAATCACGAATTTCCACCAGTGCCGGATAGGATAATACTTGTTCTCACTCGTCCTCATAGTACTATAATAGATATTGGATTATTATTTCTTCTGTATGTCGAATCCCAGTTTCATAATCAGTTTCAGTGTCTGTATGGCTGTTTGCCGGTCGTATTCTCGTTCTGAGTCCGGTAACTCTTCGTATGGTACAAGTCCGGGATGTGTCTTTAATTCATCATTGCGTGTCTCTCCGTATTTCCATCCTTCTTTCACTCTTCCCAAAGCCCATACTTCATGCACATTGCGTGCCATGGCTTCTGTGAGTTCCGTCAAATTATCCGGTAAAGTGATATTTTCTGCGTTCAAAGGGGACGGTGTGTATGTTTTCATTTTCTGTTATTTAAAATGTGGAAGTAAAAAGTTTATTGGTAGCAATATTAGGCATGACGACAGAAACAAAAAAAAGGAAAGCTATTTCCAAAAAAACATGCAGATTACAATGGAAAAAACATTGCAACCTGCATATAAATCGGGAGAAGCGTGAATTATAAGTTAGCTTCCGTCACTACCTGCCCGTCAAACAGATTGATGATACGTCCGGCAAATCCGGCATCATGTTGTGAGTGTGTCACCATGACAATCGTAGTGCCTTCCTTATTCAGTTCATTCAGTAGTTCCATTACCTCTTTTCCGTTCTTTGAATCGAGGTTACCGGTAGGCTCATCGGCAAGTATCAGTTTAGGGTTTGATACGACTGCACGGGCGATTGCCACGCGTTGCTGTTGTCCGCCGGACAATTGTTGCGGGAAGTGCTTGCTGCGGTGCATGATTGCCATACGCTCCATAGCGGTTTCCACCCGGCGCTTGCGTTCGGTGGCAGGAATGCCCATGTAGAGTAGCGGCAGTTCGATGTTTTCGTATACATTCAGCTCATCAATCAGGTTGAAACTTTGGAATACAAAGCCGATGACTCCTTTACGCAAGTTGGTACGTTGGGCTTCTGTATATTTGGATACTTCCGTCCCATTCAAGTAATATTCTCCGGATGTAGGATTGTCCAACAGACCGAGGATATTCAGTAAAGTGGATTTTCCGCAGCCTGAAGGTCCCATGATAGCAACAAACTCCCCTTCTTTCACTTCAATGTTTACGTCGTTCAAAGCCAGAGTCTGTACTTCCTCGGTCTTGAAAATCTTCTGTAAGTTTACTGTCTTAATCATAATGCTTTGTTTTTATGGGTTATAAATATATTATTTCTTACTCGGATTTGATGCAGTCAATCGGATTTGTTTTGTTCAGCAAATAACTTTGCAGACACACTGTGACGGCAGATATTATCCAGACAATACATAGTGGCAATAGAAAGTCCATAACGGTGAAGGGGGCTTTATAGGCAAACTGTTCATGCCAATGGTGCATGAGCCAATAGACAATGGGGACAGCTAGAATATATGCAAGCAGAATTTGCAGGCAGAATGGTTTATTCAGCAACAGCACGATTTGTCGGGATGTTGCTCCATGAATCTTGCGAATGCTGATTTCGCGGATACGCTGGCGAGTGGCATACCATGAAATGCCGAATAAGCCGAAGCAGGTCAATATCAAGCCAATCAGAGAATAGGCGATAAGGAGTTTGGAGAGAGACAAGACTTTACCATTGCGTTTCATAAAGTCTTGGTGCATGTCTGTGTATTGAAATATCTCCCCTTCATTCATCTTTTCCCATATTTGGGCTATTTGATGTAGTGTTTCTTGTTTATTGCTTTCAATCAGCTTAATCTGCAGATAGTTGGCACCCGACATTCTCTCTGTAGGTGGAAGGTAAAGTATGACCGGGGTAATTTCATTTTCCAATGAACTGAACGGGAAGTCCTCTAATACACCGCCGATGATGTATAAAGAATCGGCAGACTGGTCAAATTCTTTCAAAGGTTTTCCAATGGCATTTATTCCTGCTGGAATCAGCATTCTGACATAGCTTTCGTTGACCAGTGCAGGATAGGCATATTGTTTTTGCAGTTGTTCGGGAGCGTTGCCGGACAAGAGTTTGAACCCCATCGTTTTTACCAGATTGGCATCACTATACAGCATTAATAGGTAGGAACTTTTTTCCGTACCGTCGGCTTGTTTGATGGATAGCTCACGTATCCATGAATTCAATATGGAGCCTTGTGACAGGGCGATGGACTCTATTCCTTGTACATGTTTCTCCAGCTCTTCTTTAAGTATTGTAGCCGGTGCGGCATTGAAATCTCCTATTTCAATCCGATTTTCGTAACAGTAGGCCCGTTCCTTGATGAGATTGATTTGTTCATTGGCAACGAGAGTAGCGAATATCAGCCCTATAGAAATGGAAAACTGAAGAATGACCAGCAAAGCTATGAAACGTTGTTTCTTTTTACCTCCGTAAAGCGTCTTGTATTCGCTGAATGAGAGTTGTGAAAGTCTATGGCTGATATACCAGGCAGGGACAATGGACATAACTAGTACAAAGAGCACTAACAAGGGTAGCATCTGTAGGCTGAAAAAGAAATGTACGTTTAAATGGGATGCAAATAATCCATTGAAAAAAGACAGACAGTCGTTGATGATGAGTAAAGATAATCCGAATGCCAGCAGCACAGTGAGGAATGCATCACCAAACAGTTGGATGCGGATATCCTTCAAGCTGCTTCCCATCAGTTTCTCCACATGTATCATTTTGAGCTGTTGCAATACACGGCTCAGGCTCATGTTGGTATAGTTGCAGCAGGCTATGATAAGTACCAACAAGGCGGCAGCAAGGCTGATATACAATAATTGCACATTACTTTGATTGATATACGGCAGAGGTTGTTGTGTATCGTAGTCCGGTGTAGTAAAGTAGATGTCGGACAGAGGGTCGACGTAATATTGTGTCTTTTCCGGAATCAAAGTGGGAATTTTGTCGTGGTTGATTTTTTCGGTAAACTGTTGGGCATCGGTATTTGGAATTAGTTTCAGAAACGTCATTCCACCCCAAAAGTCTTTGTTATTCCCGGTAATCATGTCGAATTGGAGCAATGATTGTGACCGTGACTTTAATATGGCTGCCACTTCATAACTTTGGGTATCAGTCATGGTTTTTATTTCCAGCAATTCTCCTAATGGATTTTTATCTCCAAACAGTTTATGTGCAAAAGCTTCACTGAGTGCTACTTTGCCCGGTTGTTCCAATACTTGCTTTAAACTACCGGCAATGGGATGATAGTGGAAGAAATGTTGCAAAGTAGTATCGGCAGATATAAAGGTTATATCGTGGTAAATCTCCCCTCCATATTTACAATATTGTGGAACCAGAGAATTGATACGCAGGTAGTCTTCCACTTCTGCATATTTTTCTTTCAGCATAGGGGGAATATTGGCATCAGCATAGGCCACCTTGCTTCCGTCCTGCATCGGATTATCCTGACGCAGACAGAAAATACGGTTCTTGTCCCGATTGCCACTCTCTATATTGTAATCATGTACATAATAGGTGAACAGCAAGTTTGTACATGCTAGCCCTATAGCCAGACTGACTATAGAAATGAAGAAGAAAACTTTGTTTCTCCACCAACTGCGGGTAATTATTTTTAGGATTGTAAGTATGGTCATAATCTTTAGGTAAATATATTTTCTTATTCGTTTTTAATGACTTCTGCCGGATTTGTCCTTGCTATTTTCAGAATACGGAAAATAATAGTCAGAGTAGTAATGACAGCTACGATTATGAAGATTGAAATCCAAAATAGCGGGCCATCATTAAAGAATACGATATACATGTTTTTCCATAACTGCAGTATGGCATAACATAAAGGAAATGCCATTGTTGCCGAGAGTACAAGCTGATAAATATACGTACGGGCAAACAATATGATAATCTGTTTCAATCCTGCACCATTTACTTTACGGATTGCCACTTCCTTTTGTCTGCGTTCCGTATCCAGTGTGATTGCCGAATAGACGCCTAATAAAGTGATTATAAGGCTGACAAATGAGAAGAATAAGATTATCCCTTTCATGTTGTTCTCGATGGCTTGCGCTTGGTGAATGTCTTCCTGCAAGGTCGAAATGTGTAATTGTATACTCGGTGGAAGATTCTCTTCCAGCATTTTCTTAACGAAAGCCTCTACTTCTTCTGCTTTTCCGGGTACACACTTCAAATAGCAATGACCTACATAATATTTGAAATCACAAGGCAGAAAGACGAAGCCCTGGCTCTGATTGTAAGTGTCGGTTACAAAATCGGAACAAATGCCGCATACCGTGTAGCTATCTTGATAATTGTACAAGGTGGTTCCCAGTAAATCCTTCTTTATACGTTCTACCAATTTACGGTCTGCTACCATGTCACTATTTGTCTTCAGGACATGCCCGGAGAGAATGGGGATATTCATAAACTCGAAAAAGTTATTAGGAACATTCATTATATTGACTTCAAGGCTACTTTCCCGGTTATCTTTTTCTGTCTGCATGCTTGTTCCCGAAATACCTTTCAGATAATTAATATCTGTCAGCATTTTATCTTTTATATCCGGATGTTGACTGATGCGCTCTATGAGAGCAAGCTTTTCGTCATTTTTCATAAAACGGTAATCCATAGGAATACTGATGATTTCGGACTTTTCTTTTTCTGTCAGTGTGTTGAACAGTGTGGAACCGGTCTTGTTAGCCTGCAAATATAAAGCGACTGTAAAGACTATGAATAACCAACAGATGAAAAATTGGATACCCAAAAGACAATTTCGTATCTTCTGTTTGTGGCGTTTGGATTTGTTCTTGTAAATACTTGACTGGATGGAGGCATGCTTCATCCTCCATACGGTAAACAAGCAGAGTAATAAGCATAGTAAAATAACGCCTGCCATATATTCTATTGTCTGTATCAATAATAGGTCCCGTTCAATGACTAATGTGAAATCAAATAAAGAGAATGAAAGGTAAGGGGTAAATATTTCTATCAGACAGAAAGTCAATAAGAAGGCTATGAACGAAATGATAATGGCTTGGGTAAAAAGTAACCAAAATAGTTTGTTGCCATTACTTCCATTCACTTTACGAATGCCGAACTCGTGCGAACGGTTCAGATAACTCCCCGTCAAAAAATGAAAAAAGTTGAGTAGACCAGTCAGTAGAATCAAAAGGCCGACAATGAATGTGATTCCGGCAAAGTAAGGGGCAACGGATTTCTCCCGAAAAAGTTTTCCGAAATTCGAGGCTGATACGGTATTTTTCTCATTGAATATTGTGTGCTTCAAGTCCATTGCACGGAAACTTGCTTCAAGTTGCGCGGATGTTTTGCCCGGACGAAGAAGAGCAAAAGTAAGTCCACCGGTCATACTGTCTCGTCCATCGAATTGTATAAGTCCTTCGCTGTCGTTCAAGATTAACATATCAATCTTTTGGAGAAAGCTAAGGCTGGTATTCAATGGAATATCTTCTATTATCGCTTGTATGGTATAGATGGTACCTCCTGTTCGTGGTGTGGTATCAGGTGAAGAGAAAAGCCGTTGTGCTAAGGTCATTCGCTTTCCTATCGGATTCTCTCCGAGACCAAATATTTTGTGTGCCAGAGAGCGTGTCAGTATCACGGCATTGGGAGTTTGCGATGCTACAGCCCATGAACCTTGTAATACTTCCGGGGTGAACACGCTATGGTAGGCTGTATCTACTTCCATAGCATATAAATCTTCGTAAGGCAGTTCTTCCTTGTCGATAGTTTCCACATTGTAGCTACGTGGGCGGGGATAGGCAACAAAAGTAAATGCTTCTACTTCTTGGAATTGCAATTGGCGCAGACTCTCAAACAACGTAGCGGGAGTTCCGGAATAAGGTTCTTCTGCTGGAGTGTATAGGTTTATGTCTGCAATGCGTTCCCAGTGGGTAAAGCACTTGTCGGTAGAATTTATATAGCGGCTGCAATATAGGCAGATACTAAAACAAAGTATACCTACCGACAGTCCGATGATAGAGATGATATTCTGTGCCTTGTACTTTAATAGGTTTCTGAATGCTGTTTTAATATAATGTCTTATCATAATAGTATCATTATTGTATTATTCGCTTTTGATTACTTCCGCCGGATTCTGTCGTGCAGCCTTTTTTACTTGATAAACCAATGTTAATATGGAAATTAATGATATGATGATTGCTGCAATAATGAACAACCAACTGCTGATGTTGGCTTTGTAGGCAAAATCTTTCAGATAAATGGTTATTCCCCAATAAGATATAGAAATGGCAATCAAAAATGACATTGCTAATATGATAATGTATTTTTTGAGTAATAACAATAAAATTTCCTTATGTGTAGCGCCATGTACTTTTCGTATAGCTATTTCCCGGTATCTTTGTTGTATGTCAAATAAGGACAATCCAAACAAAGCTATTGAGGATATTAGAATGGCCATAAAGGCGAAAAAGGAATAGGTAATAGTTATTTGCTTGTCTGACTTATAGAGATTCTCAACTTCCTGTTTTGCAAAAGTATAATTGAAGGCTCCATCAGCATTGTCGTTGTGTAGGTTTTCCAGGAAGGCAACGGCATCTTTTTGATGTCCTGGAGTAATTTTAGCTTGCAAAGGAATTTGTGAAAGATATGTTTCACCGTATATAAAAGCTATAGGAAGAACCGGTTGGGATAAATGTCCGCAATAAAAATCTTCGACGATACCTATAATCTGATAAGGGCTCAAATCCCTACGCGGCCATAAAGGTTGTTGGGGTTCCAGCCGGGCATTGATTGCGCTTTCGAGTCCGAAGAGTTGCATGGCTTTTTGATTGAGAATCAGTTTTGCTTCACCTTCATGGTCGATGTCGGCATCCCATAAACGTCCCTGGGATAAACGGAAGCCATGAAATCTTATTTCTTCTTCTGTTATGGGAATGCAATACAATTGTTTGAAATTGGCTTCTCCGAGCTTACGGAAAAGTACCGGAGATTCTGTGAAATATTCATAAGGGGATAAAGAGTAATTCCATGCCGTGAATAAAGGAGAGGCATTCATTGCAGTGGATATATTTTCTTTGGAGGCTTTGCGCAAGGAGGTCTGTTTCAGATATTCTGCTTCAGTGGTAGGCTGTTTGCGTTCATAGCGTTCAAAATGGACTTTAACGATAGAGTCTGTGTCATAGCCTAAATCTATATGAGTCATTTCATACAGTTGTTTGGCGAAGAACATGGAAACAACTATTAGAATGAATGCCACGATATACTGAATACTCAGATAGAGGTTTCTTACAACAGACGATTTTTCACCACTGCCTATTTTCCGTAATGAATGGATAGGCGTGTTGTATTTGAATTTAAAAAACGGATAGATTGAAGCTGTCAATGGCTGTAAAATCAGGATAGCTATGGTTATTCCTATGTCAAATATACCATTAGGTTGTTGAATGACATCAAAATAGTTATTTAAGGGAAAGACGGAAATCTCGACAAGGAACCAGGCTATAAATAATGATACAAGTGTCAGACATAAATTCTCGATATATAGTTGGGAGAATAGCTGTGCTGAATTGTTTCCAAAAACCTTCTTTAGTCTGAATTCTTTGCTTCGTTTCAATAATACAACCGTATAAAGACTCATAAAATTGAAGATGCCTACAATTAAAATTAGTACAGCAACAAGTGCCAATAGATGTAGCTGTGGTAAATTCCCCCTTTGCAGCATGTCCTGCCAAACATCAATGGCTGGATGAAAATACACTTCACGCATGGGAAGCAGTTGATACCTGAATTCAACATCCGCAGCACGTGGAGATTGCCGGAACGCTGCATGCCGTGCATTTATCTTCGTAAAGGAAGCCCCTTTATGAATTAATGCCATTTTCATCGGGAAACGGAACTCCCAATCCTTCTGCAATGTTTCAGGAACAAGCAAGTCGAAATGAAGCGAGCGTTTCCCTCTGTCTTTGCCGATAACTCCGGTCACCGTAAGAGGGTCACCGGTAGAGTATTCAATGGTTTTGCCGATAGGATTTATGTTCCCGAATAGTTTCTCACTCAGCTCTTCTGTGATAAAGGCGGTTTGTGGAGACGCCGCCCATGATTCGGCTTTTCCATATTTCATGGGAAAATCAGTCACTATTAGAAACAAGCTGTCTGCTACAATCGTTTCTACATCAATATGTTTTTCTTCCTTTATGATATAGTCTTTATTGAACCATACGAAAGTGGACATCGCTTCTATGTCTGCATCTTCGAGGGGACCTCCGATAACTGCCGTTTTATTGTTGTCATCTTTGTATTCCTGCACCATGATGCCTATCCGGTCTTTGTTGGGACTATAACAATCTACATCATTTTCCTGCTTCACGTAGCGGAATATAATAATGACACAAGCCAAGCTCAGTGCCAGTCCGATAATATTGATTACCGTATATACTTTAAACCTACTTAATGTTCGGATATATAATAGTATGAGTTTCATATTCGTGTCTTTTATTCGTTTTTCATAATGCTTGCCGGATTGATGTTGGCAGCCTTGCTGATTTGCCTAATAATAGTCAACAAGGAGATGGCAGTTGTTATGGCTACTGCTACGGCAAACAAGTCGAATGTCAAAGGGGCTTTGTGGGCAAAATCCTGCAAATAGAGGGTAATGGCAATCCATGACAAGGGTATGGATAGCAAAGTGGCGACTCCCATGACCGAGAGATACTTTTTAATGAGTAAGGGGTAAATATCCTTTGCTTGCGCACCGTTCACTTTGCGTAAACCTATCTCACGGTAACGTTGCCGAATATCGAACAAGGATATTGACAATAATCCCAATGAAGAGATGAAAATGGCTATTCCGGCAAAGAGCGTATAAATGTTCACCACTTGACGGTCTTCACGATACATCTTTTGGAGTTCATCTTCTATCAGCGTATATTCAAAGTCGGTTCTTCCCGTAGATTCTTCGTATAAGCGGCGCAGGAAATCAATGACTTTGGCTTTATTCTCGTGCTTATACGAGGCTGTAACAGTATAAATTCCGCCTATGCTTGCATCGTGATAATAGATGACAACCGGTTGGATGGATTGTGAAAGGTGCCGAACATTGAAATCCTTTATGACCCCTACTATCTCGCAAGGTGGATTGTAGAAATCCGGTAAGCTGCTTGAGGCGTAGTGTGGTTCTTCAGGTTGCAGCTTGTCTTTGGTGATGTCTTTTATTCCATAGACTCTTTTAGCGGTTTCGTTGATAATTACCTTGAAACTGTTTTTGGTGAACGCTTCATCTATGGAGTCGTTCCATAGGCGCCCCTCTACAAGTTGAAAATCGTATATTGCCATGGAGTGGGTCGTTAAATGTGCAGATAATGCCGGATGGAAACCGTTTTCGGCTCTGTTGAGCGCAAAACTGTCAAAACGGAAGTCGGTGAACAGCAAGTCGTTTCCTCTGCTCCAATGCTCAAACAGAGTGCTTTCACTCATTCGTTTATTGACCAAAGCATTACTTATATATTGTCTTTTTCCTTCATCCAATCCCTCCTCTTTAGTTGTTTTATATAAGCCCAATTTATCGACATACATCCGGCAAGTTATCACATCGTGCGAGCGGAAACCGAGGTCGGCGCAGAGCATATACTCCAACTGCCGTACAAAGAATAGAGAAACGGTTATTATAAAGATGGTTACGACATATTGAAAACACAGTAATATCATGCGTGACCGTGTGGAAAAGCGTGAAGATGCCAGCTCGCGTATGGAGTTGACGGGTCTGCTACATGTGTATTTCAAGAACGGATAAACAGTAGTCAGCAATGGCAATCCTAAAAGTACGATGGCAGAGACCTTCCGGTCAAAGCCGGAGTCTGTTGTGGTAGGTATATAAAGTTCATGGAAAAAGAAAAACCTGGTTATTTCTATTAAAGCCCAGCAAAGGAGTAATGCCAGTCCCGTCAATAAGATGTTCTCGGCATATATTTGCAGGAAAATGTCTGTCCTGCCTGCACCGAACACTTTTTTCACCCCAAACTCTCTTGACCGCTTGGACATGATGACAGTGTAGATGTTGATGAAGTTCAGCAGCCCTATGATACCTACCAGGAAGGCTACTACCATCAATACCCGGACATAGCTTTGGTTGCCATATTGATAGTTCTTGTTTTCTTTTCCGTGGTCTTTATCGTAATATAAATCTTTCAAAGGCAAATACTGATAGCGTACTGTCTCATAAGTGCTCCATTTGCTGCGGGGGTGTTCTTTTGAATACTTTTTATTCAGCAGTGCAATGTCTGTATCCGGTGCCATCAGCATGGCGTATATAGGGTCGAAAAAAAGGAATTCATCCAGTTCATCCGACATAAATATATCCGGCATCCATGATGTCTTGGTATCGGGGTCGTCCACCACTCCTATAATAGTGAATTTATTCCCTTTTGTGTTTTTGAAAGTAGCGCCTATGGCATTCTTCCCTCCCAGCTTCTTCTTCCAAAAAGAACGGGTGATGACAACATCCCTCGGGCGGACTATTCTTCCGCTTCCGGCAATCACCCTATATGGAAAGATTTTGAAGAAGGTGCTGTCTACGGAAAAAGCGTTCGCTGCAATTTCCTGTTCACCGAACAGAACGGGCATATCCGATATTTGATAAATCACCGTAAATTGTTCTACGGCAGGATCCTTTTCCAATCCCGACCGGTAGCCTCCCAAGAAGTTCTCACCACTGCTGGTAGAGGTTTTTATCAGGCAAATGCGTTTATATTCGGGAAAGCATTGGTTCACTGTATTTTCTTGGTGGATATATCGGGCTACGGTGAGTACGCAAGCCAAACTGCACGCCAGTCCCAATACATTGATAAGGGTGTATGCTTTGAATTTCAGCAATGCATTGATGGCTAAGATTATTTGTCTCATAGTGCGTAGTTTTATTTCATTATCAATTCTTCCGCCTCGCCAAAGGTATCATATCCCGTTGTAATTACCCAATCTCCGGGCTGCAAACCTTCCGTAATCTCGTATTGTTGCGGATTTTGGCGACCGACAGACAAAGGTACACGAACAGCTTTTGTTTTTGAAGCATTCACCTTATAAATCCATTGTCCTCCCGTAGCCTGATAGAAATTGCCGCGTGGGATAATAAGCGTCTGCTCCGGTTGCCCTAGTTCTATCTGTACACGGAAACTCTTGCCCACTCTTACGTTATCAGGCATATCATCTGTGAAAACAAGATCGACATCAAACATACGGTCTTTTACTTCAGGGACAACTTTCGTTATTCTTAACGGATATTTCTTCCCTTGATAATTAATGGTAGCAGGCAATCCGGTAGTAATCCGGTCAATATAATATTCACTGAGCGAAGTATGGATTTTATATTGGTCAAGTACCTTTATCTCAGCAATACTTTCGCCGGAAGACACTTGCTGCCCGGGAGTAACCTTCACAAAGCTAAGCTGTCCTTTTATCGGAGCCGTTACCACTAAATTATTCAAACGTTCATGAACGCGTTCATATTTTTTCCGTTCTCTTTCTCGGTCGTTGCGGATAAGTTCTTTACGAATCATTGTCACAGCAGAATCGTGCCGCAAGCTCTCCTGTTGCAAAGCTGCATTTTTTTGTTTATAATTATACTCATCTTCAGCTACTTGCAACTGGGCCTTACTCTTTCCTCCCATTTGATATTCCTCACGGTCA
>ERZ779851.2041-NODE-2041-length-16299-cov-2.392329_pt1 | contig 16299 bp, 19 predicted proteins | sample MGYA00511094_ERZ779851 | MGnify/ENA primary metagenome ERZ779851 (study PRJEB29588, sample SAMEA2155512) | human gut metagenome | biome: human gut; feature: human-associated habitat; material: faeces | place: Denmark | collected 2008/2010 ...
TGGACGGCTTATTGTCGAGAATGACCGAAGTCGGTTGCTCAAACAGTTTATCGATAAAGTCCACAAGGTCGGCTTTACTCATCTTCCTTGCATTCAACCTTACGTCTTCATAGACCGTTGAGAGCGTTCTGTCGTTGATGAAATAATGCCCGGCGCCCTCTTTCCATCCGTATAGGATAGGTTCGTGTATCCACTGATAGTCCTGTCTACCAAGTGTAAAGTGGTTCTTGTACCACACAAGCGTTTGCGCGTATTTGAAACCCGCATTCACCATTGCCTTGATGAAGTTTACAGATTCTTTCGTACTGTGGAACACATACACGGGCGCACCCTTTTTCAGGTTCGCTTCCGCCGCCTTGTAAAAACTCAAAAGGAACTGGTAGAACTCGTCTTCAGAGAGATTGTCGTTTGCTATGTTTCTGTCTTTCCCGTTTATCGTTCCACCGTAGTCCACATTATACGGCGGATCGGTTACCATAACATCGGCACACTTGTCTTCCAAGACCTTTGCCACGTCTTCCTTTTGGGTGCAATCGCCACAAAGCAGTCGGTGCTGTCCAAGTATCCACAGGTCACCGCGTTTGGTCTTCGGTTCGGCAATCTCTTCTATTGCTGTTTCGGCATCGAAATCGTCTTCGTGGACATTCTCCATACTGCCGCTACCAAACAGTTCCTGCGCTTCGGCAAGGTCAAAACCCGTGAGAGTGATATCATAACCGCTCCCGTCAAGGTCTTTCAAAAGGTTTGCCAATAGGTCGTTATCCCACTCGCCGCTGATTTTGTTCAATGCGATGTTGAGTGCCTTTTCTTTCTTTTCATCAAGGTCAACCACCACGCAGTCGACTTCTTCGTAGCCAAGGTCTTTCATTACCTTTAGTCTTTGGTGACCGCCGACAACCGTTCCCGTTCGCTTGTTCCATATAACGGGTTCGACATATCCAAACTCTTGAATGCTTCGTTTGAGCTTCTCGTACTCGGCATCGCCCGGTCGCAAGTCCTTGCGCGGATTGTACTCGGCGGCTTTGAGTTCGTCCACCTTTCTTCTCTCTATTTTCATCCATTCCTCCTGTTTTGGGTATGAAAAAACCGCACTCGATTTGAGTACGGTTTTCCATGTTTTTTCTTGATCACTCGTAGTATTCTTTCTTCTCTTGTATATACTCTATGTATCGACATAAATAATCAAAGACAAAATCCAACATCGTTGCGACATATGCTATCTGTTCTTGCAATAATTCCATATCGACCATCACATTTTGTAATGTCGCATTGTAGAACATGTCTTCATTTTTTGAATTAATTGGATATCTTGCAAATGCCATGTCATTGGTCTTTTCGAAAATATTATCAATAAACTTCTTTACGAGTTTTATTGCTGTTATCGACTCAGCAACTTCATTACTATTTTCTTTTGCCTTAAATTTTTGAAACAGTTTTAATGTTACGTCTGACAATTGTTTTATATCATGTCCACCTTCAATTTTTGCCTTATCATATAAAATTATATTCAAATAATCGTTGATTGCTTTAAGCGATAGCTCTACCGCATGAACAACATTAAAGAGGATTGGGAAAATAAATATATCGGCTTTCTTATCTGAATTATCTTCCAAACACTTGGAAATAAGAGCATCGGCGGTCTCAAAATACCCTTCTGCCAAAGACAAAAAACTCATCCCATCATCTTTTGATATCCTCCAATTCATATAAGATGTAGTATTGATTGTACGTCCTTGGCAAAAAAATGATTTCATTTTTTTCGATAATTCTTGTATCTTTGTATAATCTACTCTTTCAAAAAACATTTTATATTCCTTATATACGATTATACTTTCTCAATACATCGAATCTTATATCTTCTATGTTTTTCGAAAGTTTTTCAAGTCGATTGTGGTCATTTTCGAGTCTACGTGCTTGTTTTAGAAAAGCATCTTCCCATTCTCGCCCTTGCTTATAAACAAACATTACATATCCTTTATGAGCCCAATGATTTCGAATTTCCGTTATCTGTGACAAAAGTCCGTAATCATCTTCACTAAAATATGGATCTTCACTTATATCCAATCGCTTTAACTTCCCCAAAACATTCCCCAAGGTTACCTTGTTTCTTTCCAGTTCATCAAATGTTTTGTGATGATCACCCTTTAGCATTGCAGAATAAATCCAACGAATATCATTCTCAATGCACTGGCAGTATTCAATTGTTTCGCCAACATATTCATGAAACTCACTAATATTGTTTATGTACATTGATTATCCCCCATATCTACTTCTTTCGCTTTTCCTCGTAAGACTCTTTCAATCTGTCTATCGCCATTTCCACACTCATCGTGTGATATGGGAAATAGGTTATCCGCATCGTTTTTGCGGGCGCTTGCTTGTAAATCTCTTTACTGCTTTCACCCGTATAATAATGCCATCTGCGATAAACATACCCCGTCCAGTACATTGTTTCTCGGTCGTATATCTCACCGCCCGTTTTCAACTTATCTTTGATCTCGTCAAGAATACGCTCCATAATGTACTCTTTGCCTGCCCATTGCATATGGTTGAATTCCGAGTCAAGGTCGCTCGCTATGTCTGACAGCATAAAAGCCTTTATAAAGGTTTCGCTATCCAAACCTTTTTCGATAGACATCTCGAACAATTGCCCTTGCATATCCGAAAGTGCCGATTGTAAACTGTCGCTCATATCACTCACCTCTCAAGATTTCGTCGAAGAATTTTCCTTCTCTACGATATTTCAGCAGTATCTCTTCCGTAAGGTCGATTCCCTCTTGTCTTCTGACAATACTCTTATCTCGGAGTATTGCCAATTCAAGGGATGTCAATTCTTTCTTATCTACGATTTCAAGTTGGTCGCATGCTTTTGCTGTTTTACAAACATACTGACGACCAAGGTCTAATGCCGAAAGGCTATGTATTAGTGCCACATCGGTTATTTCCTTTTCGAAAAAACTCTTCATCACTCGATACATACGATCGTTGGCGATATAGCCGAGTATCACATCGTATCCGTCAGCCAACCTTTCGTACTTCTTGTAGATCTCACTCCCTTTTACTTCATCCATATACCCGCGATAATAAGCAATCAGCATTGCCCATTCGAGGTTCATTTCGACTTTCAAGACTTTTAGTCCTGTTAGATCGAGTTTCATCGTGTAAAGGATCGGTTTGTCTTCATCGCATATTAAGGTTAAAGGCTGTGCAGGGTCAGTACCGAGATAGAACCCTTTTCCGAAGTCGCACGACTCACGGCTTATCGGCTTGATCTTGCCCGTGATGCCTTTCTTTGAGCCGTGATAAACAATCAACCTGTTATCGTCCGCATCGAGCTTTACCTGCTTTGCAATGTAGTCGAATAGGTCTATATTGTTCTTCTTACAAAACTCGAACAACTGCGTTTGCGCCATCTTGTTCGGCTGCGTTTTCCCATTCTCCCACCGATTGATAGACAATGCTGTCGTTCCGAGAGCCTTTGCAAACTGCTCTTGGTTCATTCCTGCGCTTTGTCTTATGGCTTTTATAAGTTTATCCATAGCAATCACCTATCACTTGTTGTTTTCTATATTATATCAAATGATAGCCTAATTGTCAATAGTTTATTCCGCCATCGACTCGATTTGCGATATAATTTTCTTTGTTTTTCTCTTTTTTCGGCACTTCAATGAGAAATATTTTCTCACTTTCTTCAATTTGGATGAGAAAATGGCACATTTCTCTGACTCCGAAGGTGTCATTTTGGCACTTTTTATTATTTGCATAGGTGTCATTTTTGCACTGCGATAAATAGAAAAGGTGACAAAATCCTATATCACGATAATTCCGCGCTCGTTATAGACGCTATCGGTCGAGCCTTCGTTTCGGATTGCTCGGTCAAGCGCCATAACCGTTGCCACCGCTCCGTCTATTCGTTCGGTGGACTTTTCTTTATCCATCTTGATGTTTCCTGCCGGGTCGGTGCGAACATACACGTTATCCATCATCCATCGGAGCGGAACATTCCCGCCGTGCGCTATTTTCTGCTCCAACACGAGTTTCATCAATTCCTTTGTCGGCGGACTCATATCCTTAAAACCCTGACCGAATGGTACGACCGTAAACCCCATTCCTTCCAAATTTTGCACCATCTGCACCGCTCCCCACCTGTCGAACGCAATCTCTTTGATGTGGTACTTCGTGCCGAGGTCTTCGATGAAGTTCTCAATGTATCCGTAGTGAATGACGTTGCCCTCGGTGGCGATTACTTGCCCACGACCGAGCCAAGTATCGTATGGAACGTGGTCGCGTTTTACTCGCAAATCTATCGTGTCTTCTGGTATCCAAAAGAACGGAAGAATGCTGTATTTATCGTCATCGGCTGTCGGTGGGAATACCAACACGAATGCCGTTATGTCGGTGCTTGACGAAAGGTCAAGTCCGCCATAGCACTCTCTGCCGAGAAGTTTCTCCGCTTTTACCGCAAAAGCACATTTATCCCAAGCATCCATAGGCATCCACCGCACGTTCTGCTTTACCCATTGATTGAGTCGCAGTTGTCTAAATAAGTTCTCTTCCGCCGGGTTCTCTTTTGCCGAGTTAAATGCCGTTTTCAGTTTATCTATATCAACCGTAACACCGAGAGACGGGTTGGCTTTGTACCACACCTTTTCATCTCCCCAATCGTCATCGTCTTCCGCTCCGTATATGACTGGATAGAACGATTTGTCGTGCTTTCGTCCTTCTATGATGTCCTTTGCTTTGGAATGGACTTCCCAACATATCGAGTTGCGATCCGTCCCTGCTGTCGTTATCAAGAAGAAAAGCGGTTGCTTTCGTGCGTCACCGGAGCCGTGTAGCATTACGTCGTATAATGCTCGGTTTGGCTGTGCGTGAAGCTCATCGAATATGACGCCGTGAACGTTGAGTCCGTGTTTGGTATAGGACTCTGCCGAAAGCACCTGATAGAACGAGTTAAGTGGCAAGTACACGAGCCGCTTTTGTGAGATGATCGGCTTGATTCGCTTTTTTAGTGCCGGGCATTGCTCTACCATCTGACAAGCAACATCGAACACAATCGATGCCTGTTGTCTGTCGGCTGCACATCCATATACTTCAGCACCCCACTCGCCGTCACCCGCAAGGAGATAAAGTGCAACAGCAGCGGCGAGTTCGGACTTGCCCTGTTTTTTCGGTATTTCGACATAGGCTGTGTTGTATTGTCGGTATCCGTTTGGCTTTACGGTCCCGAATACATCCGATATGATTTGAGTTTGCCACGGCAACAAGTCGAAGTTTTTGCCGTGCCATTCCCCTTTGGTGTGCTTGAGCATATTGATGAAAGTGATTGCCCTTTGTGCAAGGTCAGGGTTGAATAGTTCGCCGTTTGGTTTTGTAATTATCTTACTCTCTCCCATTCAACCTCCATAAACGACAAGAAGAGAGACATCTCTATCTCTCTTCTCGAACACACAGTATATTATCTTTATTGTTTCTTTTTCCGCATTTCCGTATCTTCCAAGGCTCCTTTTAGGTATTGTGGATCAAGTCCGCAGTCGTGATACCCTTCTTCTATCGTCCTGTAGTACGATGCGTTGGGGTAATCTGGCAAGCCTCGGTTCATAATGTACACCATTGCGGTGACTTCCGTCCCGTCCGACATCGTCACTTTGATGTCTTCCTTGCGGTAAAGGTTCGGATACCCTTCGTATCTGTCGAGTGCGGCCTCGTCTCTCGGTTGTATTTCCCATACTCCAACGGGTACTTCCTTGCCGATCTCTGGCTCTATTGTTGCCACACATCGAAATGTCAGTTGGTAGCCCTTTATCGTACCGATACCGAACACCTACGAGCCATTTGCCGCAAGTTTAGGTTCCTGCCATAAGCCACATAAAGTCTTTTTTTCATAGATTTTATCTCCTTGTATTTCATAGGGTGGCTTATGCGGCCACCCTGTTAGGTCTTCCGTTCTTGAAGGCGATGTCTCCGTCAAGGCTTTCGAGCAGGAACTGTCTTGCCGTTTTGAACTCATCACCTATCATTCCCATGCGGAGTAGCCATGTCCGCATCGTGTATTTTTCGTTCGTGCTTGCGGTCTTCCTTGCGCTTGCCGCGTTTTGGGTCAGTGCTTGGTGACTGATTGCAAGGCACAGTTGTATGTAGGTATTTATCTTACCTGCATGGGTTGTTCCGTTGAAGCATCTGAACTCTATGCCTTTGCCTTGCCATAGGCTATGCAGGTTGAGTGCGTGGTAGCGACTGATATCGTAGTGGGTTGTTCTTCTCGATGCTCCGTTATACCATAATCTTTCGATGCCCGATTCGGTTGTCGGTTTTCTGCGGTTCAGGTTTGCTACGAACCCCTCTTCCGTTTTTTTGCACCATCTGTCCGCGCGGTTTTGGCTTACTCCCAAGGCTTTGAAGAGTATGTCTTCTTTCGCCGTCATGATGTTTACAAGGTTTCGTAGCGTCTTTGCCGTGTGGTTTGTCGCATCGACATGCACATGGATTCCGCAGCTCGCGTTTGCTATCGCTCCGTTCTTGCGGAGCAGTCTCACGATCTCTTGTAGGGTTTCGATGTCATCCCATCCGAGTATCGGTGTTACGAGTTCGCATTTGTATTCATCGCTCAAGCGGTTGTCGTTTTTGTCTCTTGCATCGATGCTGCTGTCGTACATCGCCGTCCATTTTCTGCCGTCTCTATCGCGCACCGAGTATTTATTGTACCCTGTTCCTTCATAGGTTGACGTTGTTCCGAAGTAGTCAGCGATGACTTTTGCCGCGTCTCTTCTCGTGATGCCCGTGAGCTCGATTTCGACTCCGAATTTTTGGTTTTTCATACTGTGTGTTCTCCTTTTTCGGTGTGCTTTCCGCACCCCTGTTTTGTAACACAACAATACCGTAAAGGTTTGAAAGAGCCCAGCGAAAACGCGCCGAAACACAAAGAATTAACAAAGAATTTTTAAGCCTTGTAAAAGGGGTTTTTATACCGCCCCGTCAAGGTCGATAAGGTCTACCGTTTTGCGGATTTCGGCAAGCGCCGCCGTGTAACTTCCGCAGTTTTGCACCCTCTCCCACATATCGTTGTAGTCGCTGATTCGTCTCGCCTTGCGGAGTGCGTCCCTTGCTTTTCCGATAATGAAGTAAATGTTCCCTTCCGGTCCTCGACTATGGATTTCAACCCTTGGTTTGTTCATAGTTGTCACCTCCTATCAAGTCAAACAAAATACCGTAAAGGCGATTGAAAGTCCAGTATAAATTTCGTTAATTTTGAAACTTTTCTCGCATTTTTCGAATTCGCCTTGAAACCTGTGCTTGACTCATTCCCACAATTTCACCGATTTCTCTTTGTCTCTTTCCTTGACGTATCTCTCGAAGTATTCTTTGGTCTTTCGGGGTTTGTTTTTCCTCGAACTCTTTTAGCATAATTCGAGTGATGATTTCATCTTCGCTTTGGCTTTCGTCTTCTATGACGTCGGCAAGAGTAAGTACGCTGTCGTCGGCGTCCCTGCCTATTACCATGTTCAGCGATACTTCGTGCGGATAGTGTTTGCTCGTTTTTCGGATAAACATCAGCATTGCGTTCCGTATGCACATAGCCGCGTATGTACTGAATCGGACACCCCTGCTTTCGTCAAAGGTGTCCGCCGCCTTGCATAGTCCGAGCATTCCCTCAGAGATGATGTCTTCCTTGTAGTTTTCTTTTATGGGACCATCACCGATTTTTCCGTACATATGGTAGACGAGTCGCATATTGTCCGTGATGAGCTTATCCCTTGCTGACGGCATCGTTTAGTTCCTCCGCTTTATCTACGAGTTCCCAAGCAAGGAAGTCTTTTCCGAAATGTCCGCCTACTGCCGTCTGTGCATACACGGGTTTCTTAAGGTCGAGTTTTTCAATCGTTCCCGCCACCGAAAGGTCAAATACCTTTTCGATTGCTTTCTTGATGAGAACTTCGCTGACCGTTCCCGTGTAAAAGGTATTGACATCAACGCTGGTCGGTTTAGGAACACCGATAGCATAAGAAAGCGCGACTTCGCACTTCTCTGCAAGGTTCGATACAACGACGTTCTTTGCAATGTATCTTGCAAGATATGCACCGCTTCTATCTACCTTACTTGCGTCCTTACCGCTCATCGCTCCACCGCCGTTATGAGCGATTCCGCCATAGGTATCTACCATAAGTTTTCGCCCAGTCAGTCCCGTATCCGCAACGAACCCGCCGATTACGAATCGACCTGACGGATTGACAAGGATTTCGGTCTTGGAAATGTCGTACTCCGCAAAAACGGGAGCAATTACTTTTTCCTTGATTTCCTCTGTCAACTCTTTCAAAGTTTTACTTTCTTCGTGCTGCGCAGACACAACGATGGACACGATTCGAGAGAACCTGTCCCCGTCATACTCGACCGACACCTGACTCTTCCCATCGGGCAAAAGTCCCGCTATAACACCGTTAATGCGAGATTCGGTGAGCCTATCGGTCAATCGATGAGCGAGTTCCACCGGGAGCGGCATATAATTTAAGGTTTCGCTTGACGCATAGCCGTAGACGATGCCTTGGTCTCCTGCGCCCTGTTCTTTCTTGCCGACCGCGCCCGCAATATCCGCGCTCTGCTTATGAATGCGAACTTCGTATTCGATGTCGTTTGCATCGTAGCCGACTTCGGCAATCACACACCTTGCAATGTATTCGTAGTCAACTTTCGCCTTGGTCGTGATCTCCCCGGCAATAAAGCATTTGTTATGGGCAAGCAATACTTCGCAAGCCACTCTGCTGTCTTCGTCCTGTTCCAGACACGCATCGAGAATGCTGTCCGCAATAAGGTCTGCAAGTTTGTCGGGGTGACCGCAAGTCACAGACTCTGCCGTGTAGATATGTTTAATCATTGATTTGTCCTCCATCATCCCCCAACGGAAAGTTCTATCCATTGGGACTTTTGCTTGTTCTTCTAATTGAAATCTTCGCTCATAGTCGTGAACCGTGCGTCCGTTCCCCTTGAATGAAATCGGGCTGTCCAAGTCCCATTCCAATAATTTCACCCACAGTTTTGGGTACTGTTTTCGCAGCAAGCGTAGCTGCGCCGTAGATTGGTTATGGCAAAACCAACACCCGCCACGAAGCGATGTTTCGTAGGTCGGACTTAATAGTCCGTTCTCTTCGCACCACTCTCGACACATCTTTTCCGTCCACCCGTATTCCACGAGCGGACTTCTTTTTGTTTCGGTCAGGTTATGAAATCGTTTGGGTTCGTCTATTGCTATTCCGATATACACAATCGCATTTCTCTGCACCTTTTGAAGCACGGACTGTTTTAGCCGTCCCGTACACCAATTCCCCTTTTGCATTGGAAAACCATATATTTTCCCCGCATATAGACTCTTTTCCCCGTTACTTACAGAATAAAAGTAGTCTTCGTAGGACTTTGGCGATGAGATATGTTCAACTCGGATTCCATACTTTTCATAGATGATTTTGTCTGCTTTTTCTTTGAAAGCAACCATTGGCGGAAGATCCGCGTGTATCGTATCCGTTGCCATTATCTCCACGTGGGCGATTCTATCGAGCGGAAGATTGTGTCTGTGTATGACTTCGAGCATTGCAAGGCTGTCCTTGCCGTAACTAATGCTTGCTATATACTCCATTACTCGATTTCGCCTAAAAATAAAGCCTTGAAGATTGACTCTAAGACTTGAACCACTATTCCGTTGCCCGCTTGCCTGTATTGCTGCGTTCCGCTTATCTTTGCCGCAACGATTTTGTCTATCTGTTCATCTTTCCACCCCATAAGGCGAAGACACTCTCTCGGTGTGAGCTTGCGGATTCTCACATTCTCGGTGATCACCGCGTTTCCGTCACCGCAAGTCAAGGTATGCGCTACTCCGTTACCCACTCGACCACGCTTGGTCTTGCTGCCGGGATATGTAATGTTGACATAATCGCCGGGACTTGCTTCTTCGTAGCCTTTCTTGTTTGCCACCTTGACTTTCAGATAGGACTGTTGCGTTTGCCCTGCCGATGCTTGTAGTGCTGGAACAATCTCTTTTTCGGTTCGTTCTCGCGTAATCGTTCCATCGCCTGCTTTGTGTCCCCAATTGTTCGGGGCAAGAACCTTGACATCTTCGACTTCGAGTTTTAACACAGCAGAACTCCCGGACGGAGAGCTGCATTGCCCTGTAAGCGTTGGAGCAACGTCTTTTATCTCGGTCTTGTTGTATGCCACGAACATCTCCGGGACATACCCTTTTTCTTCGATAAATTCGTTATATCTTCGGCTTACATAGTCCTGTTTGTCTTCTTCAATCACGAGATTGTCTTTTTGAACCGTGGTTAAAGCATTGCAAAGCCCTTTTTCGTTGATTTCAAGTCTCTGTTCGGTCGGCACTCCCGCCGTTCTGTCAGACGGATCTTCGGGGTTTCTTCCACGCATTGCTCCAACGACGGGAAGAATCGCTGTCTTGAACCCTTCCGGTCGAGTAGTAAGAGTCGCACACACTCCGCTCTTGTTCACTTTCTTATTGAAAGCGTCTATAGTATCTCCTACTTCGCACTCGTTCTCTTTCAGCGTTTCAAATGCTTGCTTGTAAAAGCGTTCTTTCGGCTCAGCCATATCGATGATGATAGGAGTTTGACCGCCACCTTTGCCCATCGCCTCGGTGAGCGTTGGACTAATGCCGTCCGTTCTCGGTGTTTGGTGCTTTTGCAAGCCGCCAAGCACGAAGTCTTCGGCTATTTTCAGTTCGGTGTTGCCGCCCTGCTGACAATGCACGGTCGGAGCGATACCGTCAGGTTCATACACACGCTTGCTGATATCGTGCATCTTGTCCCACTTACCGCCTACCACTTCTCCGACCTGAACGCATTGCGGTCCGCGCCAATCTCTTGCAAGAAGTGCGTTTGCGAGCCCGTCACTGAGGCGAATACTGTCTCTTCGACTGTTAAATGTCGAACGAAGTATGCTCTGTATTGTGCTTGAGATAGAACCTTTCATCGACCGTTTCATCAATCATATCTCGCAAACGAATAGTCAATTCTTTGGGTTTCGGAAAAACAAAGGGCTTGTGTTCGCCCCTGATAGATACGCAGAAAACCCGTTCTCGGTTCTGCGGAATGCCGTAATCTTTGGCATTCAACACTTTCCAATAGTTCGTGTAGCCGAGCTCGGAGAGAAAGTCGAGCCATTTATCGAAGTCCGCCTTGAACTTCTTGCCCCATTCGCCCAGGCAGTCCGTGAGCACCTTCTTGAAATTGCCGCTCTTGAACTTCTTGCTAACAAGGTTCTTGACATTCTCAAGCAATAGGTATTTCGGAAGTGTTCCCTTTTCCGATGCAACACTCAATAACCGCTCGACTTCAAACAGCAATCCGCTGCGAGTGCCTTCCTTAATGCCCGCGCCCTTGCCTGCGACCGATATGTCTTGGCACGGAAACGAATACGTCCAAAGGTCAGCGTCCGGGAGTTCTTCTATCTTGCGGATATCTCCGAGATTGTTGGCTATGCCGTGTATTGCCTCGTAACTTTGAATTGCGTATTTGTCTATCTCGCTTATCGCCACTACCCTATGTGCAATGCCGATATTCGTTAATGCTTGTGTTTGCGAACCGATACCTGCGAACAGTTCAATTATTCGCAACGGATTTTCGGTTGTGTATTCCGTCATGCTTTACCCCCTAATAGTTTTTCCATAATGTCATCGTTGGGGTTTGTTTCGTCCCACTTCGACAGTTTGCTTTCTCGTACCACGATGTAGATTTTGCTCCACACTTCGTTGGTCTGTTTGAGATACTGTTGCGCCATACCCACGAACGGGGACGGCATCGGCTTGCCGTTCTGGTCTTTTACGAGCAGTCCGTGCTTGGTGTTCATATCTTCGCATTCAAGCCATCTCGCTTTGCAAAATGCGTACTCTTCCAAGTTGTACGGCAGTATTCCCTGCGTACACCCGATGCTTTTCAGCCAAGCGTACACGGTCTTGTATATCTCTTTTGCTTTTGCTGATAAATAAGAAGGCGGTTCGCTCGGTAGTTCCAGTCCGTTATCGGTTGTGAAGTTCACGACTTCTATCGGACGTTTGCCGAGATTGCCTTCCAGTATCTTTTGCGTGACCGCTTTCTTCGGTCTTCCCGCACCCGGTCTTGCTCCACCGCTTGCCATACTGCCTCCCTTTTGAATTTTTGATTTTGCTCTGTTTTTTTGATTGTTTTGATTTCCCGCGAAATCAAAAAGGACGGTTGCCCGTCCTTCAATACTTCGTATTGTTTTTGATTTCTTTGATTTTCCCGTTTGATTTTTGATTTCGCGTTTTTTCGCGTTGGACTGCGGCCCCGCTCTTAGGGTGGAAATCGACAGATTTTCGACATCCCCCTCCCCGGCGGTCAGTCATACTCTCTCGGCTTCGGTTTCCACCTTGAGCCTTCCTATGCGCTCTTGCGTGAGTGACACGACCAACACAGGCTTTGCAGGTTGCTCGGCGCGAACCGCTCGCCGCCTTGCTTGATGGGAACGATATGGTCTACCATTGTCGCTCTCGTTCTTTTACCCGCTTTCAAACACTCCGCACAAAACGGGTGCTGATTGAGTTGCTGCTTTCTCGCGTGCAACCATTCGGGTGTCTTATAAAAGTTCTTCGTGAAATTATCTCGTCCGTACTCGTTGTATTGCTTGTCTACGAACCGTTTGTGTTCTTCGCAGTATTGCCCGTCCACGAGCTTGGGACAGCCGGGATAACTACATGGTCGTTTTGGTTTTCTTGGCATATTTATCTCCTGCCTACACTCTTATTATATCTGCCGTTTGTCGCATTTTGGCGGTTTTTGGCTCGGTCGTGTCGCTTTTTATAACTCGGCTAAACAATCGCTTATAATGGCTATCGCTTTATCCCTTCTTCTGGCGATTGCATCGCGTCCCAAGAAGAACCGCTTGCTCATCTCTCGCAAGGACACCTTTTGCAGATAATACTTGCGGATGATCTCGTCCAGTCCGTTCGAAAGTCCTACAATGCAGTCTTCAATCGCCGTGATACATACAAGAGTTCTATCTTCGGTCAATCCTTGTTTTTTCTTGTATTCCGCTATGGCTTTCTTGGCCGTATAGTTCTCCAAGTATTCCTTGATTTCAGTCGTTGTCATTGCAGTAGTCCTCCATTTCCTTTCGTCTTTTTTCTTCTCTTACCCGCTCGTCCCAAACCCAATCGCCGTTTTCTTTGGGGTCGATCTTGCTTTTTAGCCAACTTCGTATCTGTCCGCAGTCTTCCAAGGTTTCGTTCCAATCGTCTTCGAAACAGACTCCGCACAAGTCCCACATTTGCATCGTTCCGAACTTTTGCCCCTTATAAAAAAACAGCAAAAGCATTTTATCGGCGGTTTCGTCATAGTACTTCCACTTGTAGTAATATCCCCAAAGTGTGCGACCGCCGTCATATCTGGATTCTATGTAATTTTCGCAAGCCTCTTTTATGTCGGCTTTCGGCATAGGCAGTCCGAGTTTTTCCTCGTAATCGAATTCCGCCTCTTCCGTTATCACCACTTTGTTGATGTCTGCCATACTACTCCTTTTCAAACGCTTGAATTATCGCTTTTACCTCGCCTACGCTTTTTACGACTACCGCATATCCGCCCGCCTTCAATATTTGCCGAATCGTTTGCTGTTGCAGTGCCGTTGCCGTGTTTTTACCTACCTTGCATTCGAGACCTATGAATCTGCCCTTATAACAGACTATCAAATCCGGAATTCCCGCCGTTCCGTACATCCCGCCGTGTTCCTTCCAAAAAAACAAGTTTGGAACTGTTTTCAAATAATTGCTTATCGCTTTTATCAGGTCGCTTTCTTTCACTTTTTTCGCTCCTATATAAAACTACCTGTCACAACCGTCACACCTGTCACTAAATGACACTTTACCAGTGTGACAATAACCCCTCTATTAGAAATCTCGTTTTTGTGACGGATGTGACGGTTGTGACGGAGTGACAGTAGTGACGGATAGTGTTGTGTGAGAACTGTTTTCCTGTCACTTGCCGTCACTTTGCCGTCATTACCCGTCATTCTTATCAGGTCGAAATCGACCAGTTTAGCCGTATTAGTCTTCCGATTCATCGAATATCGCCCGTTGATATGTCGGTTTATAAGCCTGTCTTTTACCGAAATAATGCACTCTGCTCGAACCGCTCCGTTTCATCGAGTGTTCGATGCCGTCATAGTAGAGCTGCGTTTCAATGCTCGTTATCTCTTTGCCGAGTGCTGCCGTTGAGTAAATGCACGGACTTCCCGTCACATCGTACACAGCCTTGATTAAGTCGGTTGCAGTGCCTTTCCAACCCATTGGATATTGTTTTAAGAGGTCTTTGACCGTTTTCACGATAGGATTGTTCTCGTACTCGCGCTTTTTGCGTTTCCGCTCTTCTTCCTCTGCCGTTCCGACCATATCCCAGCGATACTTCGTTTCATCGAAATGCACCACGACGTCTTGCTGCCGAATATCTCGTCCCGTCATAAACAGCACGGCATTTTCGTCTTGCCGCTTTTTCTTGTAGATGATGAATATCGTGTCGCATACACCCATGATGCCGTTCGAACCCGAAATCATATTGAATACGTCATTTTCGTCCGCCATCTTTCGCAAATGGTGAATGAGAAAAATGCAGATCCGCTTGTTGTCGGCATACTCTTTCAACGCTCCGAGTTCTCGATAATCCGTTGCGTAGGCGATTTCGTCTTTCTTCGCCGACCCCCTTACCTTTTGCAAGGTGTCAATGATAATCAGTTTTATGTCCGGGTGTTCTTCGAACTCTTCGTCCAACTGCTTGATAAGACCGCCGTCCAAGCCGTTCGCCTTGATGGACAAATAGAAATTGCTCGGTGCTTTCCCGCCGTCAAGCACTTTGTTGAGTCGGTCTTTCAGACGGGAAATACCGTCTTCGAGAGCGAGATACAAACACCCTGCCTGATTGCTTGCATAGTCCAAGAACTCTTTCCCACGGCTTATCGCCAAGCACATCTGCATCGCCATCCAAGACTTTCCGACCTTGGACGAAGCACACAATATCGCCAAGCCTTGCGGCAACACATCCGGGATTAACCATTCTGGCGGATCAATTTTCGCCGTTTGCAAGTCGCTTGCCGCTATGCTCGCCACACCGCGTTTATAGACTTTCCGAACTTCTCTCTTTGCCGCCGCCACCGCTGCTTTTAGTTCTTCGGGATTCGACATCAAGAGTTCGTTCGGGTCTTTCTTGCTCCCAGCAACGTTGAATACTATGTATGGTATCTTCGCCGCTTGAAGTTCTTTTTCAAGTGATGCAGACGCCTTTTGTCCCGGCTCGTCATTATCCAAGCACAGCACAAGCGGAGCGTTCGGCTTTTTCGACTTTACCTCTTTGACGAGTTTGTTTGCCCCGCCGACACCGCAGAGCGACACCGAGACGCCGCCGCATTGCATAATAGACAAGGCACAGAGCGGACTCTCCACGATAAAGACAGGTTCTTTGCTCGTCCCCCACAACGCTTTGCGATTAAACAGCGGCTCCGCACCCGCCTCTTCGTTTGTCGGTTTATAGAACTTTTTGTCGGATATACTCCGCGTTTGGTAGTATCGTAGTTCCGATGAGTACGGCAACACAATTGCGTTTCGCTTTACGTCATAACCAAGGCAATATTTCTTCACCGTTTCTTTGGTCAGACCGCGCTTTTGAAAATAGTCGGCCTTGTCCGCGTCTTTGATGCACGCTTTCAGGTAGTCTTTTATGCTCGTTCGCTTGGTGCAATCGTCCACATCGATATGGAACATCTCGGCAAGGAGTTTCGCCGCCTCTAACGGCTCTACTTCTTTCATCTTTGACGCAAAGGTTATGACGTCACCCGTTTCACCGCAGCCAAAGCAAGTGAAAATGTTGTTCTTGCGGTCAATCGAAAACGACGGAGTTTTTTCCCTATGAAACGGACACAGACCTTTATCTCTGCTATTCAATTTGATGCCGAACGTTTCGACAGCATCGGCTATTTTAACTTGGTCTTTTACCTTCTCGAAAATGTCCGTCATCGTTCCTCCGTTTTGGGTTTCCGGGCGGCGGACTTTTACCGCCACCCATCGCCCGTCTTTTCTTATTCTTCGTCAAGCGCCGTGACCTTGGTTGCCATTGCCTTGACCTGTTCTGCCAAAGGAAGTACATTTTTGAGTTCTTCCTCGGTCAAGTTTCGGTCGACTGCGAACACCGCTTGCGAGTAATTGATACCGCCGCTGTTCTGTGCCTTTTTCAGTGTGAACTTGGTGACCACGCTCACCGTTTTCTTTCCTTTGGAAAGAAGTCGCATTACATACTTACT
>ERZ779851.2044-NODE-2044-length-16266-cov-3.337610_pt1 | contig 16266 bp, 17 predicted proteins | sample MGYA00511094_ERZ779851 | MGnify/ENA primary metagenome ERZ779851 (study PRJEB29588, sample SAMEA2155512) | human gut metagenome | biome: human gut; feature: human-associated habitat; material: faeces | place: Denmark | collected 2008/2010 ...
GACCGTTACTCAGCCGCTGTTTTCCATCTGCCGTTCCGAGATAAGCTGCAAAGTTCTCACCCATCTTTGTCACATCTGCATATCCTTTTTCCTGTGCATAGCTTAAATATCCAGCCGCAAGTTCCTGCGCCATTGCCTGCAGATCCGCTTCCGATATCTCAATATCCACATCTTTATACAGGTCATTCACCCAGTCTGTTATGATCTGCTTTGCTTCTGCCGTCTGTAAATACTGGCGGAAATATGTTCCGTACTGGTCCGCACTGATATCTCCGATTCCCTGATCCTTTACGTATTTTTCAAACCCCTGCATGATATCTGTCAGAAGCTTCTGTACCTTTTCTTCTGTAATGGTTACTTTTCCACTCTCCTTTAGAATCTTTGAAAAATACTTTTTCATGATCTGCTTTGCACCATCTGTTTTCAGATATTCCGAGAAGTTATCTCCCAGATGCGAATAATCTGCTTCCGGATGCGTCTTCGCATATGCCTGATACCCTTCCATCAATGAAACAGCCATCTTCTGCATTCCGCCCGGTTTCACCTTGACATCCAGCCCCGACAGCATATCTCCCAGACCTGCCGACGGAAGCCCCGACAGATTCAGATCCACCTGATCCAGATTCACAAGTCCGGATAAATTCAACCTATTGCCATCCAGCTTAAATGCATCCTGCAGATTCACTGCTTTCGAAAAGTCCAGTGAATTTCCGAGACTTCCTGCAAGGTCTGTATCTCCCATGCCGAATGCTTTCTGAAGTGCGTCTTCATCTACGCTGAATAACGAGTTCATATCCAGACCATTATCTCCGGAATCTTCACCGAATTTCTCTCCGGTAAATACATTGATATCCGGACTGGCTTTTTGTTGTTTTACGATCTCACTGTTTTTTGCTTCTTCTGCGACATGCGTCATAAGCGAATATGGATAACCGATTCCCATATTCAGTGCAGTTGCCTTCGAACCTTCTGCCGGCTGCACGATTCCGACAATCTTAATATCCTCTCCGTCTGCCACCAGTTTTTTCATATATTCTGCATTATCACTTTTATCTTTCCAGACTTTATACTGGCTGTCAGATTCATAATAGTCTGCCTGATTCACAAGCTTAAACTTCTTGTTCAGAATATCTTTATTTTCCTCTGACATACCATACCTCCTGTCTCATTATAAAAATGTAAATATCTTTATATCTGTTTACTTGTCAAGATCATTTTCTATCAGGTTTACAGATACGAGAGTTGAAACTCCCTTCTCCTGCATCGTTATACCGTACAGTATATCCGCAGCCTCCATAGTACCTTTTCTGTGGGATATAACTATGAACTGTGTATCCTTTGTAAGCCTGTTCAGATACTGTGCAAATCTTCTTACGTTAGAATCATCCAGGGCAGCCTCTATCTCGTCAAGAAGACAGAATGGAGATGGCTTTAAGTTCTGAATGGCAAATAATAGTGCAATCGCTGTCAACGCTCTCTCTCCACCAGAAAGCAGCATAATATTTTGCAGTTTCTTTCCCGGCGGCTGTGCAATGATACGGATGCCACTCTCTAAGAGGTCTTCTTCCTCCACTAATTCAAGTGTTCCCTTTCCACCGCCAAAGAGTTCTTTAAATGCCTTGTCAAACTCTCTTTGGATATCTGCAAACTTCTCTGCAAACTGCCGTTTCATGCCGGTGTCTAAATCCTCAATGATCCCTAATAAAGTCTGCTCTGCTTCGATCAGGTCATCATGCTGCCCTTTTAAAAATCCGTAACGCTCGGATACCTCTTTATATTCCTCAATGGCATTGACATTGACATCCCCTAATTTTCGGATATCCTCTTTGATCTGTGTGATGGATTTCTTCATCTCGGTCAGATTGTCGTATTCCTCATTTCGCAGCGCTTTGGCATTGTTAAAGGTCAGTTCGTATTCTTCCCACATATAATTCTGCTGGGATTCTAACGCCTCTTCTAATTTTTCCCTCTGCTGGTTCAAACGGAAGATTTCTTTGTCTAACTCATTCATCTGACGGCTGACTTCCTCACGTTTCTCAAAGAAGCCCTTGTACTCCGTGTTCATCTCTTCTTTTTGCTGCTGGGATTCCTTTAATTCTTTCACTAACGATGCATAGGTATCATCAGAAGCTAAGATCGTCTTTTCGATCTCTTCAATATCTGCCTGTTTTTTCTTCGCATCCTCTTCGGAAAGTTCTGCATCCGCTTTTACTTTTTCGATCTCTTCGGCAAACCGCTCCGCCTCTCTTTGGATACGTTCTAAATTCTCGATTGCAAACTCTGTTTTCTGTCGGATATTCGCTTCCTCTAACTGTATCTCCGAAACATTTTTTGCCGCACCCTCTTCTACATAGATCTGCTCATCTAAGATTTCCTGGAAGGCTGCATTTGCCTGCTCGATCTCTTTTTCCTTCACTGCGATCTCATCCTGACAGATATCAATACTGGTCAGGATGTCCACAAGCTGATCGCTGAGCTGATCCAGTTCCTCCTGCGCCTGTGCCTGATCGCTCTGGATCGCCGTGATCTGCTGGTTCACACTGTTCAGATTATTCTGGGTCTTCTGTTGTTCTTTTTTTACACCCGAAATAGTAGTTGCCCTGACGGGAACTACTATTTCCATAAGCATTATAAAACTAAGCAGGATACAGCATACTCTCTTTTGCATCTTTTCACCAATTTTCTATGAATATTTATTCTTCTGTTTCAGCTTCAATCTCCGTTCCAGCGATATCTGTCACTGCAGCATCTTCTCCCGAAACGCTTTCTTCTTCCTGCAGTTCTTCTTCCACATCTTCCTCTGCGGTATCCGCTGCTGCAGAATCCGTCTCTGTAATGGAAATCGGATCATTTTCTACGATTGTTACCTGATCGATCAGATATTCGTTTACCTTGTCGGAAAGTACATAATCATAATAAGCACCCTGTCCGATGGCAGAAAGAAGTGCATCCGCAGAATCATATCCGTAATCACTGTATTCTGTTTCAGCCGCTGCCTTAACATCATCATCTGAAAGACTGATGCCAGCCTTCTTTGCGATCGCTGCGATTGCCAGCTTCTCTTTTGCGGATTCTGCAGCAGATTCCGCTGTCTGTTTTTCGTATTCTTCTTCTGTCAGCCCCATATAATTTGTAATAAAGGTTGCCAGATCTACCTTATAATAATCTGCATAGTACTGTGCATTTGCAGCAATACGTGTCTTGATATCGTCCACAAGCTCCTGCGGTGCATCAGATACTTCACAGGTCGCATAAACCGCATTCCATACAGCACTCTTCTTTGCGTCACTGTTTTTTTCATCACAGGCGTTTTTCAGATAGTCTTCCACATTCTGTCTGCAGGCATCAACCGTATCATATCCCAGATTCAGGCTTGCGATCAGTGCATCATTGATCTCCGGCAGCTTTCCTTCGTCAATGGAATTGATCTTTACTTCAAAAACGACTGCAGCGCCTGCCAGATCCGCATTGGAATAGTTTTCCGGGAATGTCAGATCCAGATTCACTGTTTCTCCTACCGCATGTCCGATCAGTCCGTCTTCAAATCCATCGATAAATCTGCCGGAACCAATCTTCAGATGCGCCCCCTGTGCTGTACCGCCGTCAAATGCAACCCCATCCTTTGTTCCCGTGTAGTCGATGTTGACTGTATCTCCTGTTTCTACGGTCTGCTTGTCTGTTGCTGTGTAGTCATAAGCATCCATATACTCCACATAGTAATTGATCTCTTTGTCAAACTGGGCATCCACATCTGCATCGGTGTAAGTGTAAACATCTGTATTAACCGTAATACCTTCATAATCACCAAGCTTCACATAATCATCCGGATCATAGTCCTTTGTAGAAATGATTCCGTTTCCGGAAACCTCCGTTGTATCCTGACTCTGTCCTTCTTCCTTGGAAGAACCACAGGCGGTCAAAGCTGTCACCATACAGGCTGCCAGCATGATTGTTAAGATTTTCTTTTTCATAATTTTTCTCCTTTTCTGCACTACGCAGTTATTATTTTATCACATTTTGAGAATCGGGGAAACTCTACACCAAAAATTCATAAAGAATTCATATCTTGCACGGGGCTATTGCGCTGAAAGCAAAAGAATGTTACAATATTTTCTAGTTTTTAGCACCCTAAGGAGGATAAGATGAGCACATTTAGTATTGTACTTCTGGTCATTCTTGCGGTTCTGATCATAGTCATCGCTGTTCTCTATTTTCTGGGCAAAAAAGCGCAGAAAAAACAGGCAGCGCAGCAGGAGCAGATGGAAGCTGCCAAGCAGACCGTTTCCATGCTGATCATTGATAAGAAGCGTATGAAGATTAAAGATTCAGGGCTCCCACAGATGGTGATCGATCAGACCCCCAAGCTTATGCGCGGCTCCAAACTGCCGATTGTAAAAGCCAAGATTGGTCCACAGATCATGTCACTTGTATGTGATGAAAAGATTTTCGACAAGGTTCCGGTCAAGAAAGAGGTAAAAGCATCAGTCAGCGGTATTTACATTCTTGATGTGAAAGGACTCCGTGGAAACAAACAGGCTGAGCCACCGAAGAAGCAGGGCGTATTCAAACGTGCCTGGGCCATGGCAAAAGAAAAAGCCGGCGTGAAACCGGTGAAATAAAAAAGCTAAAATAAATGGGATATATGATATCATATATCCCATTTATCTTTTCATGTTCAATTTGAATTAAGCGTTTACTAAATCCTTTAAAGCCTTGCCAGCTTTGAACTTAGGAGCTTTAGAAGCAGCGATCTTCATTACTTCACCGCTCTGAGGATTTCTTCCTTCTCTTGCAGCTCTTTCAGATACTTCGAAAGTACCGAAACCAACTAACTGAACCTTTCCACCATTCTTTAATTCGTCAGAAACAACATCTGTAAATGCCTTTAAAGCTGCTTCTGCGTCTTTCTTAGATAATCCAGCCTGTTCAGCCATAGCTGCTACTAATTCTGCTTTGTTCATTTGAACTCCTCCTCTTACTGAGTATTGTTTTTTGTTTCATTTGACTTTTCTCTCAGAAAATGCCTAATACTATTTATATCCTTTTTTAGATTCTTTGTCAAGGCGAAAATGCCCTTTTTCAGCCATTTCCAAAGATTTTACAAGCTGAGGAGCCGGTCAAGTATCCGCACCAGTTTTTTCCTCCGTTTTTTGCGGCGAGGATCCTCCTGATACGTCATCTGTTGTTTCTCCCAATCCTTGATCTGCCCCCATTCCTTCAAGGGCTGTCCGTCCGATGCGGTGACTGTCTCGCCAAACACATGCGGATGACGGCGTATCATTTTCCGGCTGATATCCTCCACCACATCCTCGACCGTAAAATATCCTTCCTCTTCTGCCAGCCTGGACTGCAGCATCACCTGCAACAGCAGATCTCCCAGCTCTTCCCGCAGTCCGTCCGGATTCTTCTCCCTTTCCAGAAGCCCGATCGCATCTACTGTTTCTGCCGCTTCTCCAGTACACAGATCCGCATACTGCCATGTGTCGGCTTCCTGTCCCATGGGCAGCCATCCTCCGAACGGAGTGCTGCCACGATCTCCTTAAGATCCTCAAAATCTCTTTTTCCCTTATCTAAATAGTCCGGTCGTTCCTTCAGCATATCCTTCTCCTTTTTCGCTATGCATGCTCCGTTCTCATTGCATACCCGCCAGTGCAGCCTCCGCCGCAGCTGCTGATGCATCTATCGCCGCAGTGGATGACTCCAGCTCAGAGAAAGAATAGTGTACATCCTTCTCACTGCCATCCACCTGCAGGGAATAGCTTCTGGTGATATAACCGCTTTTCCGGATGGATACCGTATAAGAACCGCTCTTTTTATCAAAGCTGGTCGGAATCAGGCCGATGTATTTACCGTCCACATACAGCTCTCCGCCCTGTGGTGCATCAATATAAACCTGATAGCCGCTGCTGCTTGCAGTAACGGTATTACTGCTGACAGAAGAGGCATCTGTATCATCGGATCCTGCTTCCATCTCGATATTGATATTTGCCATTTCGTCTCCGACCTTGATATATTGTGTGATCGTCTTATATCCTTCTGCTTTGCAGGTCATCTGGTGGATCCCATACGGCAGATATACGACTTCGCTGTAATCCGTATCCGTTCCGTCGATCGTCAGATATGCCGATGACGGAGAAATGGTAAATACGATCCCGCCCTTTTTATTCTCTTCTACCTGGGCAAGATCCGATACATCAACCTGCACCTCTTCATTTGCCTTTACTTCCACCTGCTTTGTTCCCACATTACTGCCATGGGAGATCAACATATCATAACTGCCCTCCGGGATGACCAGCAGCATGTCCTTTTCCACTTTTTTAATGATGGATTGTCCAAATTCCACCCATCCGCCTTCAAAAGCTTCTGCCCCAAGCAGTCTGACATAACCGTGACCGTTTGTGATCACAATACTTTCTATGCTATGGTCAACACGTGTTACTCGCAGCGTATCCACAGTATTGATATCCATCAGCGTCAGAACCTTTCCCTGCGATAACACCGCGCAGCCATCGGGAAGTGTATATTGCTCACCGCCGATCTCCATAGTATGTGCTGCATGATTGATACTGAAATTCCTGACCTGCTCTGTCACCGCTGCTGTATCATCCAGCCAGATATTTTTGCACTTTTTAGTATCCTTCTGAAACGTAACCTGCACCAGATCACCGCTCTGCAGCTGTCCTGCGACAAGTTCCTCTCCATGCCGGCTCTTGATCCCTGTTGCATGATCATAGCTGAGCGTATAGCTCTTTTGTACCGTACTGTTCCAGAAGGTGATATAGCCGCCTTCCTGATCCACTTTTTCTACCACCGCCGTATCCAGACTGTCTGCCAGATCTGCATAAGCATTATCCGCACTGACAGCCTCCGTTGTCACCTGCTCTTTTGTTCCTGTCTGCGTAGCTGCATTTCCACAGCCGCAAAGCAAGAAAAGCAGCAGGATACTTGCTGCTTTTTGTATTTTTTTCATCGCTTGTTCCTCTTGCATTCTGATACTGTTTATATTCCATGTCATGCGCAGCTCCACACGACGCACTTCTCTGTCTGTGTCTGCGCGATTACAGTATAGCACATTTTATCTGCACCTTTCCAGCCATTTGTTCAGGAACAGCTGCCTTTCCTCCTCCCGTTGTTCAAAGGTAACCAGTTTTTCCTTCTGTCTGTGCGGCGGAAGTGATTTTCTTCTGTTCAGATACCCATTGGCAACTTTCCAGAATTTTTCAGGATAGAGAAATCTTGCATACAAATAACAATATTCCGCATGCTCCACCGGCGTTATTGCCGCATAAGATTCTATCATTTGATCCGCCAGCGCTACTGACCAATGATTTTTCTCCAATATCTTCCGCATAAAGAAATACACATCTTTCATCTGCAGATGTGCTCCCAGCTTTTCAAAATTGCGGAAAGTCATTACTTTTCCCTGCAGCATGATAATATTATGCTGGTTCATGTCCCCATGCACATACATTTCTTCCGTCAGTTGTTTCCGTTCCAAAGCCTGCAGACATGCTGCATCCAGAAAAGACTGCGCCAGCCTGGTCTGCTGCCAGTAACGCTCGTAAGCCCGCAAAAACATAAGTGTAAATTCATCCTTTCTGGAAAGACGCCGCATGAAATTGCGCGCTCTTACAAGCTCCGCATCTTTGCGTTTAAAATCATCCAGGAGCCGGTCAGCCTGATAGGGCTGCTGGGTCTGCAAATGCCGCATAGCCATATGCAGCTTTGCCATACACTGCATGGCTTCTATGCACTGTCGCTCCTGCAAAACATTACATTCAAATCCATCCAGATATTGTTTTGCAATGTAATTCTGTCCCTCATAATCGCTGCAGTATAGCTCTCCCTCCGTGGTTGGCAGAATATGATCCAGCTTTCCGTCAAATTTCTGCGCGATCTGTTCCATCTTTTCGCGTACAAAAAGAAGACGATCCACTGATCCCGCATACTCCGTCAATGCAATCTCGCCATGTGACGTTGTCGCAATGAGCATGCCCCGTCCCTTTCTCGTCTTCTCTATTTCCAGATCATATTTTTCAAATAATGTAACCGCTCTGTCGTTCACGCTTTTTCCCTCCATAAGACGATGCTGTGCATCTGCCCTTACCTATCTTATGAAGGCGGTATTTAAAAAATGCCCCTTGAAACAATATCCAGCAGTTTTTCTTTCGTATTAAGCTGCGGCTCTTCCAGTACCCTGTCCAAAAGATCCGAAAGTGTCTGCCCGACCGCAGGCCCCGGCGTAATACCGGCGGCGATCAGATCCTTGCCGGATACGGCAAGCTGTTTTAAAGAAAAGCAGTTGTCCGCCGCCTTGATCTCTTCATAAACCTCACGCAGCCTGACAAGCTCCTCCAGTTTTTCTTCTCTCCGGCAGGTGCTCTGTGCCATGACATCCGCATGCTTTACTTCCAGTAAGCGCAGGAAGATCTCCTCTCCGAGATCACAAAGGGCTCTTCTGACATATTTTGCATGCGGTATGATCTTTCTGTCATGATTTTTAACAAGCTTTGTTACTTTCCCGATCGTGTCATTATCAAATTTCAGTCGCTGCAGGATCTCCTTTGCCATTTTGGCGGATAGCTCCGCATGACCGTGGAAATGATCGATCCCTTCCGCATCTGTTGTCTTTTTAGCGGGTTTTCCCATATCATGAAACAGCATTGTAAGGCGCAGTACCTTATCCGCCGGTACTTCTTCCATGGCACGTATCGTATGCATCCCTACAGAATAAAGGTGATGTGGGTTATTCTGCTTCGTCTCCATCATCCTGTCAAATTCGGGCAGGATCACCTTTGTAATACCTGTTTCATACAGTATCTTCATATGCCCCGGATGGTCGCTGACAAGCAGTTTGACAAGCTCCACCTGGATCCGCTCCGCACTGATCTTTGTCAGCGTGTCTGACAGGCGGCGCATTGCAGCTTCTGTTTCTTCCTCGATCGTATAGCCCAGCTGCGCTGCAAACCGGACTGCCCGCATGATCCTGAGCGCATCCTCCGAAAAACGCTTCTCCGGTTCTCCGACTGCGCGGATCACACCTTTTTGCAGATCCTGCTGCCCTTCAAAGGCATCCACCAGTCCCCTGCTGTCATTATACGCCATGGCATTGATCGTAAAATCACGTCTTTTCAGATCTTCGATCAGACTCGGAGTAAATACCACCTGCTTCGGATGTCTGCCGTCCTCATATTCGCCGTCGATCCGATAAGTTGTCACCTCATAACCGACATGGTGACACATGACCGTAACCGTCCCATGCTTGATCCCTGTATCGATCGTATGTGGAAAAAGCGCCTTTACCTGCTCCGGTAATGCGCTTGTCGTAATATCCCAGTCATTGGGTGTTCTCGAAAGCAGGCTGTCTCTGATACAGCCGCCTACTGCGAATGCTTCAAATCCTGCTTTTTCAATTTTATGGATAATAAATGCCACATCCTGTGGTAATGCGATCATATGCTTTCCTTTTCTATAATTCCAGTGTATACCCGTTGTCCTTCAGCCACTTCCGCTGCTGTTTATAATCGGGCATCAACGATTCCACAAGTGCCCAGAACCGCGGTGAATGGTTCATCTCCCTGAGATGACAGACTTCATGCACCACGACATAATCAAGCACCTTTGGCGGTGCCAGCATCAGCTTCCAATTAAAAGACAACGTCTTATTGGATGAACAGCTTCCCCACCTTGTTTTCTGACCGGCAATACGGATCCTGTCATAGGAAACGCCCAGAAGATAAGCATAATACGCAGCTCTTTTGGGAAAATACTCTTTTGCCGCTTCTCTGTAACGTTTTTCCAGTGCGCTTCTCTGCTCCGGCGTGTAACATTTGTCTCTTTGCGCCTCTTTTTTCTGCGCTTCCTCAAGTCTTTGCCGCTGCATCAGCACCTTTTCGATGATCCAGCCACGTTTTTCTTCTGCCATTCGGGCTGCATCCCTTACGCTTCCCGAAAGTGGCAGATGCAGCATCACTTCGCCCGTCGCTTCTATCGAAATACCATAGCTTCTGCGGTCAGACCATTTCAGCGTACACACGATATCTTCCTTGTGCGGATATGGCTCACGCAAGTGATAATGCAGTGTATATGTCTGTTTCAGATCCTTCATGTTTTACCATCTCCCGGCTTATACGCGCTTTACGCAAATGCCGTTACCTCATTCCTTTTGCTTGGCATATCATGTCATTTTTGGGGCGGGTTACTTTGCGCCCGTGCACGCTTGTACATCTCATCATACTGCCTGTACATTTTCTGGACGCCGTTCTCCAGCAGATAATAATGCATGATGTATGGAACAAGCAATACAAGCAGTGCAATAAACAGGACCACAAGCCCCGGCTGAAACGCAAATACCAATGCAAAAAAAGTAGCAAATGCTAACAGTGCAAAGGTCAGTGTCACCAGAAGGTGCACAAGCCGCTCATGCATAAAGAAAGTTAGCTGCAGCTTATGCTCCTCCATGATCTTTTCATAATCTTCTTCATTTTTGCCTGCATCATCCGCTAAAAGCTGATCAATGTAAGCCATATAATTTAAAATCCGCTCTTTCACAAAACCGCCTCCCGGCCAAATACCACACGATGTATGCTATGATCCACCCTGCAGCACAAAGGTATGCCCTCCCGCATTCCATCATTATTTTACAAGTCGTGCTGTTTCTCTTGCAATAGCAAGCTCTTCATCCGTCGGTACAACATATACCTTTGTTGTGCTGTCCGGTGTAGAGATCTCTACTTCTTCACCACGCTTCTTGTTTGCTTCTGCATTTATAGTTACCCCAAGATAACCTAAGTAGCTGCAGACCTCAGCTCTGGCATCCACATTGTTTTCACCGACACCGGCTGTAAAAGCGATCACATCAACACCGTTCATGGCTGCTGCATAAGCACCTACATATTTTGCGACATGATATGCCCATGTCTTCAGTGCGATATCTGCCTTTTCATTGCCGTCCGCTGCTGCCTGTGCCAGATCACGGAAATCGCTTGAAACACCGCCTGACAGACCAAGTACACCTGACTTCTTATTACAGATGTTAATGATCTCATCGGCTGTTTTTCCTTCTTTATCTGCCAGAAAACTTACGATCGCCGGATCAATGTCACCACTTCTTGTACCCATGATCAGACCTTCAAGTGGTGTCAGACCCATGGAAGTATCCACACATTTTCCGTTCTTTACTGCTGAAACAGATGCACCATTTCCCAGATGGCAAACGATGATCTTCAGATCTTCACGTTTCCTGCCCATGATCTCTGCCACACGGTTGCTGACAAAATCATGGCTTGTACCATGGAAGCCATAGCGTCTTACTTTGTATTTTTCATAATATTCATATGGAAGACCGTATAAATAGGCTTTCTTAGGCATTGTCTGGTGGAAAGCAGTATCAAAAACCGCTACCATCGGTACATCCGGCATAATTTCCTTGCAGGAATTGATACCGATCAGGTTTGCCGGATTGTGAAGCGGTGCCAGATCATTACAATCCTCAATGGCTTTCATGACCTCTGCATCGATCACTACACTGCTTGCAAACTTCTCACCGCCATGTACGATACGGTGTCCGACTGCATCGATCTCTGCCAGAGATTTTACGACGCCAACCTTCTCGTCTGTCAGCTTTTCGATCACTGCCGCAACTGCCTGTGTATGTGTCGGCATTGCGATCTCAGTCTTTACTTTCTCTCCGCCCTTCGGCTGATGTGTAATACAGCTTCCGTCAATTCCGATTCTCTCACAAAGTCCTTTTGCAAGCACTTCTTCGCTTTCGCTGTTGATGAGCTGATATTTCAGTGATGAGCTGCCACAGTTGATGACTAAAATGTTCATTTTTCTATCTCCCTTTTGTTTAGTATGCACGTCCCCAGTAAACCATCTTTGTAGCAGGTTTGCCGCAGCATACGCAGGTATCTGCAATATGTTCCTGCTCAAATGGCATACAACGGCTTGTTACACTCAGTTTTTCCTTGATCGCATCTTCACATGCCTGATCGCCGCACCACATTGCTTTTACAAAACCGGATTTTTCTGCAAAGAGTTTTTCAAACTCTTCCATATTTTTAGCGGTATAAGTATGTGCATCACGATGTGCTCTTGCATGCTCCAGCATATCCTTCTGGATCTGCTCAAGCAGCTCTGCAACCTTTGTTTCCAGATCATCTAAAGAGCACTCGTTCTTTTCTCTTGTATCACGGCGGACCAGAACACACTTATTTGCTTCCATATCCTTTGGACCGATCTCAACACGAACCGGAATACCTCTCATTTCACATTCAGCAAATTTCCAGCCCGGGCTCTTATCTGTATCATCTACTTTCACACGGAAGTTGGATTTCAGACGGTCACGCAGTTCATATGCCTTATCCAGGACACCTTCTGCCTGCTGGCGGATCGGAATGATGCAAACCTGTGTCGGAGCAACTCTCGGTGGAAGCACCAGTCCGTTGTCGTCTCCATGTACCATGATGATCGCGCCGATCAGTCTTGTTGTCATACCCCAGGATGTCTGATGTACATACTGAAGCTGGTTATTTTTATCTGTATACTGGATACCAAAGGCTCTTGCAAAGCCATCACCAAAGTTGTGGCTTGTACCGGACTGCAGCGCTTTTCCGTCGTGCATCAGTGCTTCAATCGTATAGGTGGCTGTTGCACCGGCAAATTTTTCCTTATCTGTCTTACGTCCCTTAATGACCGGAATTGCCAGCACCTGCTCACAAAAGTCTGCATATACATTCAGCATCTGGATTGTTCTTGCTTCTGCTTCTTCCTCTGTTGCGTGTGCGGTATGGCCTTCCTGCCATAAGAACTCACGGCTTCTCAGGAACGGTCTTGTTTCCTTTTCCCAACGTACAACGGAACACCACTGGTTATATACCTTTGGCAGATCACGATAAGAATGGATCTCATTTTTATAGAAATCACAGAATAAAGTTTCGGATGTCGGTCTGACGCACAGTCTTTCCTGCAGTGGCTGCAGTCCACCATGGGTTACCCATGCAACTTCCGGTGCAAAGCCTTCTACATGATCCTTTTCCTTCTGTAATAAGCTCTCCGGAATAAACATCGGAAGATATACATTTTCTACACCTGTTTCCTTGAATTTTGCATCCAGCTGGCTCTGGATCAGCTCCCAGATCGCATATCCTGCCGGTTTGATCACCATACATCCTTTTACACTTGTGTAGTCGATCAGCTCTGCTTTCTTTACTACATCTGTGTACCACTGCGCGAAATCCACATCCATCGCAGTGATCGCTTCTACCATTTTCTTGTCTGCCATTTTTCTTTTCCTTTCTTTTTTCCACATTCATAAGGGGTGGTACGCCTCTTCCGTCCCATAGGGACCGGAATTCCGGCGGTACCACCCCACTTAGTGTCTGACACTCTGCTTTTTTACCCATAACGCCGGGCTGCGCCTGCTTTCACAGGAAGCTCCAAGGCAGGTTCCGCTCTGCTGCGTAAGGATCTCTCACCAATGATCCTCTCTCTTTGACGTGCGCTGACCGTACTAATCCTCTTCTCAGCCTGATAAAATCTTTATTTCTCCTGCATTTTGCAGAACAATTCTAAACTGATTTTAGGAAACTGGACGAGCTTTGTCAAGTGCTGGCTTTACATTTTTCATTTTCTACTACAAGAATGCACGAACATATTCTTACGATCAGTCCAGATAAAGTATGTATTATACATAAAAACCCGGTCATTCCGACCGGGTTTACTTTTACTTAATCACATGTATATGGCATCAATGCTACGTGACGTGCTCTCTTAATAGCAACTGTAAGAGCTCTCTGATGCTTTGCACAGTTTCCTGTGATACGGCGAGGAAGAATCTTTCCTCTTTCAGATACATATCTTTTTAATTTATTGACATCTTTGTAATCGATTGTGTTATCTTTTCCGCAAAATACGCAAACTTTTTTTCTTCTGCGCATGCCGCCTCTTCTCTTCATTGGAGAATCAGCTTTGTCTGCCTTATTATAAGCCATGATATTACCTCCATTTGTCTGTTACATTCTAACTAAATGGCAGTTCTTCAATTCCGTCCGGGATATTCATGAAACCATCATCAGCAGGCATCGGAGCAGGTGCAGCACTCTGACCGGCGTTGGCATATCCGCCGTTACCCTGTGCATTTTTACTCTCTGCAAACTCCTGACTCTCTACAACAACTTCTGTTGTATAAACCTTCACGCCATCCTTATTGGTATAGCTTCCGGTCTGGATTCTGCCTTCTGCGAGGATCTTGGTTCCTTTATGAAGATATTTCTCTGCAAACTCACCATTTCTGCCAAAAGCAACACAGTTGATAAAATCAGCTGTCTGTCCATCCTGACTGTTACGATTAAATCTGCGGTCTACAGCGAGAGAATATCTGGCGATTGCCATTGGCTGCTCTCCCTGCGAATATCTGACTTCCGGATCTCTTGTTAAACGCCCCATTAGAATAACTTTATTCATATTTTTCCTACTTTCTTTTTATGCCTCGTCCTGTCTTACGCACAAAAATCTAACGATGTTTTCCATAATACGAATGTTATCTTCGATTTCTGCTGGAGCAGCTGGCTCTGCGTCGAACTGGATGAAATAGTAGAAAGCTTCTTTCATATGCTGAACTTCGTAAGCAAGTCTTCTCTTACCCCATTCATCAATGTTAGTAATCTGTCCACCGAATCTTTCGACATAAGCTTTTACTTTATCAATAGTAGCAGCTCTTTCATCGTCTTCGATTTTCGCACTCACAGCAACGGCTAATTCATATTTGTTCATGCTAGTTTACCTCCTTTTGGTCTCTGGCCTCTGCCCGAAGCAGAAGCAAGGAATTATTTTATATCACAGAACCCTATAATACCATAAGAAGGAAGGCTTTTCAAGCCTTTTTTTGCAGGTCTTTCGTGTTTTTTTCAACCAGTTTTCGCGCTATCATGATCTGATGTCCGCATCCCTGACACTTTAACCTGAAATCCGCACCCACTCTCAGGATTTCCCATTGTCTGGAACCACAGGGGTGCTGTTTTTTCAATGTAACAATATCGCCTACCTGATATTCCATGTTTTACTCCATTCCCGTCTCGGTCTGATCTGTTTCAGTTATATAACAGCAGCATTTTTATTTTATCTTACCTGTATCCCGGAAAGTACCTCTCCGATACTGTCTGTAATGATCAGATCTGCCAGCGAGTCACGCGAGGTTTCGCTTTTATTGATCAGAACCAGCTTGTTGCCTCTGTAATAGTCAATAAGACCTGCTGCCGGATAAACTACAAGGGAAGTGCCGCCAATGATCAGCATGTCTGCATTGCGGATATAGTCAATAGATTTCCGGATCGTACGGTCATCCAGTCCTTCTTCATAAAGGACTACATCCGGTTTGATGCGGCCGCCACAAGAGCAGGTGGGAACGCCTTCACTGTTTCTTACATAGTCCAGATCATAAAACTGGCCGCAGCGGGTGCAATAATTTCTGTGTACAGAACCGTGAAGCTCCAGCACTTCTTTGCTTCCTGCCGCCTGGTGCAGTCCGTCGATATTCTGCGTGATGACTGCCTTTAATTTTCCGGCCTTTTCAAGCTCTGCCAGCTTTTTATGTGCCATGTTTGGCTTTGCATCCAGGCAGAGCATTTTATTTTTGTAAAAACGATAAAATTCTTCCGGGTTTCGCATGAAAAAACTATGGCTCAGAATAGTTTCCGGCGGATAATCATACTCCTGGTGATAAAGTCCGTCCGTACTTCGAAAATCAGGAATCCCGCTTTCTGTCGAGACACCGGCCCCGCCAAAAAATACAATATTATTGCTTCCATTGATGAGTTCTTTCAGTTTTTCTGTGCCATCCATACAAATCACCCTTTCATCCCCAAATTATATGATGCCAGAGGCAAAATCTCTTACACTGCCTTGTAGGTTTCGATCAGCTTGCCCTGCACAAGAAATCTCGTCTCAGAATTTCCGGTACAGGTAGAAAGTGTCACGATTTTATCATCTCTTGTCCCTTCGATGTCACGTTTCAAAACGGAACGTTCAAAACAGGAATCGATATATTCTTGAAATTTCTTTTTGTCGGAAAACTGAAGCTGATAGGTTTCGCTTGTCGCACCGACTTCCTGGCAGGAGAAAATTTCGTATTTATAAATCTTCTCCGGCGTATATACCCAGAAATATGCATCCGAGTCAAACACTGCCTGATCGCGGAATTGTTTTAATTTTCCGAACATGGAAAGATTTCGCATATTGTGTCCGTAAATGATCGTGTTCGGATCG
>ERZ779851.2049-NODE-2049-length-16231-cov-2.533012_pt1 | contig 16231 bp, 18 predicted proteins | sample MGYA00511094_ERZ779851 | MGnify/ENA primary metagenome ERZ779851 (study PRJEB29588, sample SAMEA2155512) | human gut metagenome | biome: human gut; feature: human-associated habitat; material: faeces | place: Denmark | collected 2008/2010 ...
TCGCCTATTACCTTTCGATGGAGCTGCATGAACCGACCATGTTCATCTTCGACGAACCTTCGACCGGTCTCCATTTCCACGACATCAATCTGCTGATGCAGTCGTTTGACCGGCTGATCGCGCTGGGCCACACTGTAATCATCATAGAACACAACATGGACATTATCAAGTGTGCCGACCACGTCATCGACATAGGTCCGGAGGGAGGAGAGGCCGGCGGTTCAGTCGTGGCGACCGGAACACCTGAAGAGATCGCCGCATGTCCGGCTTCCCACACCGGGCGCTTCCTGAAAGAGAAACTTTCATAAAAACATATCTCGGATGATCAAGCAATATGAATTCCGCCTCGCGCCCCGCAGAAGAGGGTGCCATCTGATAACCGCAGAGATTCTCCGCCACCTGCCGGAGTTGCCCGCGACAGGACTTGTCAACATTTTCGTCAGGCACACTTCGTGCGCACTGACCGTGAACGAAAACGCCGACCCCGACGTCAGAAGCGACATGGATAAGATTCTCGACCGTCTCGTTCCTGAAAACGAACCTTATTATGACCATACGATGGAGGGTGCCGACGATATGCCGGCGCATGCCAAATCATCGCTTGTCGGGGTGTCGCTTACCATTCCCGTTACCGACGGACGCCTAAACCTCGGCACCTGGCAGGGCATATATCTATGTGAATTCCGCGACTACGGAGGCGAGCGGTCCATTGTCGTCACTGTCTATAGCTGATCTCCGGGCATGAATATCGAGGAACTGCGCGATTTCTGCCTGTCGTTGGGCGATGTCACCGAGAAAACGCCGTTCGGGAAATTTGCCCGGCGTTTTGACTCGGTGCTTGCATTCTATGTCTGCGGTCACATTTTCTGCATGACAGACCTCAACGACTTCTCTACCGTCACTCTCAAATCCACTCTTGAAGAGATAGAGGAGCTAAAAATCCGCTCTCACTCCATCGCGGGAGCCCGCAATCCTCTCAAACGCGACTGGATAGAGGTCGCTGTCAACGCCGACATCCCTGACCGCGAAATCAGACGCCTGGTCAGGAACAGCTACGCCATCATCCGCGCAAAACACACTAAAAACAGACGGATTAACAACGTTTAACTACAAATTATAGTTCAAACTACAATTTGTAGTTTATATTTGCGGTATTAAATTATCACCGCATGGAAAAACTTACCGCCAAAGAAGAAGAAGTGCTCCGCATGTTCTGGAACAACGGACCGCTGTACGTCAAGGAAATCGTTGACATGCACGACGATCCCAAGCCTCATTTCAACACTATCTCCACTATTGTCCGCGCCCTCGAGGAGAAAGGATATGTCGGTCACACGCAACATGGCAAGTCCTATCAGTATCATGCCGTCGTGGCCGAAGAGGATATGGGGAAGAAATCCCTCTCGTCCATAGTGGGACGGTATTTCAAGAACTCTTATCTGCGTGTGGTCTCCTCTTTCGTGGAGGACGGCAATATTCCGCTTGAGGATCTTCGGCGCCTGCTCGACGAAGTGGAGAAGTCACGCAACACCAAAACCGACTGATACCATGGGCTCCCTGTTCTCCTACTCCCTCGCCGCTTCGCTGGTCACGCTGTTGCTCTTTCCCGTGATGTACCTGACCGTCAACCGAAGCACATCGTTCCGCTTCAACAGGATTATATTGCTCGCCGGAATGATACTCTCCCTTGCGCTGCCTCTTATCCTCGGCCGCATCGATCTGTCTCTCCCCGCCTCTGCCGTGATTACAGGTATCTCCGTGGCAGGAGAAGCTTCTCCTGGCGTTGCTGTCACTTCCTCCGCCACTGAAAGCGGCTTCCCGTGGATAGCCGCAATTATTGCGCTGTATTTCGCCGGCATAATAATCCTTTCGTGCCGAGAAATCCTTTCGTTCATCAGACTGTCGAATCTCATCCGCAAATGTGAGAAAAAACCTCTTGACGGCCTTACGCTCTGCCTGCTGACCGATCCCTCCACAGCGCCATTCAGCTGGGGAAACTATATTTTCCTCCGCGACACTGGATTTGAAAGCGCTTCCGGCTGCATCTACCTTCATGAGAAAGCCCATACCGAGAAACGCCACTGGATCGACGTGATTCTTGCCGACCTGTTCTGCATCGTGACGTGGTACAATCCCTTCGTCTGGATGACCCGGCAGCTTGTCAAGCTCAACCATGAGTTTGAGGCGGACGCCGAAGTGATCCGTTGCGGAATCGACACGTATGATTATCAGCGGCTACTCGTGACTAAAGCCATGGGAGGGAGAGCTCTCCCGCTGGCCAACAGTTTTGCCGCGAGCACACGCAATTTCCGAAAACGAGTGCTGACTATGAACCGGAAACGCTCAAAAAAGAAAACGATGCTTATAGCCGCATCCGCTCTCCCCGCAATCGCAATCGCATGGATTACACTTTCGGCGCCTGTATCGGCTAATCTGCTCTCGACCCTTTCAGCTTACAGATTCGAAAAATCCACACCTTCCGCAACGAAAGCCGAAACCGCTTTGACCGGAACAATTCCTACAATCGCAGAACCGAAGCCGAAAAAGAGTGCCGATACAATCGTCGTACTGCCCTCGCCGCTGAAAGATCAGACCGCTTTGGCCGAATTGATCAGAATGTCAGTTTCCACGCTTGATTTCGACAAAGAAACGAAAATCAATGTCGGAATTGTCCTGAACAAGGAAGGGAAAGTGACGGAAGTAGTTACTGACGGCACTGACAACACCCTTGTCAAAGCCGTGATAGATCAGGCAGTGAACGGCGTACGTTTCGAGCAGATGACACTTAACGGGCAACCCATTAAAGTAAGTTTCAACATTCCGGTCGTCATTAAGAAATAACAGTCAGTCAAGTTTGTCACAACAACCGAGCGGATGCTGCATTTAGTGGCGTCCCCCCCACAACTACACTCTAAATGAAACAGATTATTATAATCGTCACTATTATTTTATTCTCTGCAGTCCAAGCATTTGGACGAACCGTCATAAGCGGCCGGGTCAAGAATGGCGAAGGGGAAGCTATAGATTTCGTCAGTGTCACCGCATCACCGGTAAAATCTCCGAAGACAATTCTTGCAGCCTGTCTAACGGACGGAAACGGTCTGTTTCAACTGTCCATAGACAACGACTGCGACAGCCTGATTCTGAAAGCATCGGGCATGGAGATAGCGCCGGCCCGCATAATCATACCCAACCGAACGGGAAACTATGACATACGGGTTGAAGAACGCGCGGTCGAACTGAAAGAGGTCATAGTCAATGCAAAGAAAATCTATTCCCATGGCGACACCATCAACTACAACGTGGCGTCATTCCTCTCGCAGACTGATCAATCGGTAGCGGACGTGCTGAGGAAAATGCCCGGAATCACCGTGTCCGACGCGGGCCAGATCTCCTATCAGGGCAAACCGATCAAGAATCTCTATATCGAAGGTCTCGACCTGATGAAAGGCCGCTACGGAATCGCCACAAACAATATCGATCCCAACAATATAGCCACTGTCCAGGTCCTCGAAAACCATCAGGATATAAAAGCCCTGAAAGACCTGCGCCCCGAAGAACAGGCCTCGATCAACCTTAGGCTGAAAGAGGGCGTCAAAGGAGTGTTCAATCTGATAGCCACTCTCGGAGGAGGCTACGGCGACAGGACATTATGGAACAACTCGGCCACAGCTACCTATTTCCGACGCAACAGCCAGCTGCTCGCAACATACAAAGGTAACAACACAGGCGACGATCTGTCGCAGGAACTCTACTCATTCGACAACGACGTTTCGCAGACGCGCGACATCTCGTCAATAACTATCCCCTCCGCCCCGGGCATAGATAAACGGTTCTATTATTTCAACCGATCACGGAGCGCCACATTCAACAACGTCTGTCGAGTGGGAAAGACCGGCGAGTTCGGAATCAATGCCGCCTGTCTCAAGGACCGAGACGCCCGCCGGTGCAGCTCCTCTACGACAAATTTCCTTCCCGGCGGGGCGCAGAACTCCATCAGGGAGCTGGCCGACGGGACGGTCCGCCGTCAGAAAGCCTACGGAGATGTGACATACATGAACAACTGCGATGAGAATTATCTCAAAGACCAGGTCAAATTCGACTGGAGCAAAGCTGAGGCCACGAGCCGGATAAACGCCGAAGGTGACAACATACATCAGACCGGGACGACCGAAACCTACCGCTTGCTGAATAAATTTCATCTGACGAGGCGCAATTCCGCGCAACGCGGTTTCGAGATAAGCTCGGTCGTCAATCTGGAAAAACGGCCCCATTCGCTGTCAGTGTCGCCCAATCTGTTTCCCGACATCGTTAGCGGGAACATGCTGTGGCAGCATGTTGATTTCCGCAACATATCGACAGTGAACAGAGCGGGCATACTCACCGCATTCCGGGCAGGGCGTTTCACTGTACATCCTACGGCGATCGCGGACTATCACCGCAACACTCTTGAAAGCCGACTCGACGCTATGTGCAACGATCTGACTCTCGATCAGGTGGACGCGGGCGTCGGAACCGAAATAATCTTCAGCGCCAGACGATTGCATGCATCGCTTTATCTCCCGGTGAAGTTTCGCCTTTTTCGTCTTAAAAACCGGCTTGACGGTGACATCACCAACAAAAACCGATTGCGTGCCGAACCTGACTTCAATCTATCCTATAAAATCGGCACAGCTCACAGTCTAAAGGCTAAAGCATCCCTTTCCTACATGACCCCTTCTATCGAGACTCTGTATTCCGGCAACATCCTCACCTCCTACCGTCAGCTCTCGGCCTATAGCGTCGCGGGACTGTATGAAGGCTCCAGCCTGTATTGTTCATTGGGCTACGATTTCAGAAACATACTCTCCATGAGCTTTGCAGGAATCGATGTCACATGGAACAGAGAGTCGCCCGACGTGCTTTATGGCTCCAGTTATGACGGAATCGTGCAGCACACAATCAGCCGGCGCACTTCGGAGACAGCCGATATGCTGTCGGCGGCCATCCGAGCAAGTCAGGGATTCGACTGGCGCAGGCTTAAAATCGGAGCCTCTGTCTCTTTTTCTCACTATGACAGTCCGCTTCTCGTTCAGAATGAGGTTCTGCGCTACACCGGCAATAGCATGGGAATCGAAGGCGACATCAGCTTCACTCCGTTCCGCTGGCTTGCAGTGGCCTATAACGGAAACTATTCCCAATCATCCACGCGCCAGGAAGGATGCAGTCGCTTTCCGTGGCTTCGTGCCATGACCAACAGAGCCACGCTGGATTTCACGCTGCCCGGAGGCGTGACACTGACAACTTCGCTCTATCACTATTATAACAGCTTCAACGAAGGCGACCGCTCATTCCTTCTGCTCAACGCCGAGGCCAAATACACCGCAGGACGCTTCGGCTTCACGCTGTCGTGTGACAATCTGCTTGACCGCCGCACCTACGTTTACTCCGACGTCTCAGCCCTGACCGAGTCGAAAGCGGTCTATGACATACGTCCGCGCAGCATATTACTCAAAATCAGATTCAGAATACTTTAATCAATATGAAACACTTATTTCTATTTATCTTTCTATTTATCATGCTCGCCTTAAACCTCTTTTCAGTCAAGGCTCAGCAACAGGTTTTCTCTTGCAGTCAGGAGAAAGCCACGGCTACCGACACGGCCCGCTACAAAGTCACCTACCGTCTGGACTACACCTGTCACTCCAAAGCCGACAAAAGGTTCGACGACGTGAGAACCCTGCTGATCGGTCGCCATAGTGCAAAGGATTTCAGTGACATCATTTTCCATTACGATTCGCTCATGACGGAAGATATGCGCCGCGGCGCGGAATCTTTTTACAATCCAAAAGGCTTTCCCTGGCCTTACGAGATTCTTGTGTCGCCGAAAGAAAAAAACGCCGAAATGAAATACCGCCTGCCTGACGGAATGGACAATCTGCATTACTCCGAGCCGATTGCGGATATGCAATGGGTATTTCACGCCGATACTGCCAGAACCGTCCTCGGATATGAATGTCAGCTCGCCACCTGCGACTTTGCCGGCCGACATTATTCGGCTTGGTTCGCGCCGGAAATTCCGATTCCATTCGGACCGTACAAATTCGGCGCGCTGCCGGGACTAATTCTACAGATACAGGATGATGAGAAACAGTTCGTCTGGGAAGCCATCGGTTTCGAAAAAAGCGACGCGCCTATATTAGTATATGGCTACGAGAATGAGAAAAACTGCACGCCTGCAGATGCAGCCAAAACCATAGCGCGCTGCTTCAATACGCCTTTAGCATTCAAACTGGCGGCCTTCGGCGGCGGCAAAGGACGCATAATGATAGTAGGCAAAGACGGAAAAACCCGCGACGCCACCGAGGTTGAAGACACCCCGATTCCCTACGAACCAATCGAAAAACAATCGAAATGAAACGGCTTCAATTATCGGCACCCGCATTGTTGCTGGCGGTATGCGCCACGACAGGGCAAACCCCTCTTATGTCAGAATTTGACCTTACTGGCGATCCGCTTCCTCCAGTCCGCCATGTAACCGAAATGAAAGTCTCGGGCGACACACTCTTTTTCGTGCACGACAGCGAAGAGAGTCATGGACAGCTGTTTATTCGCCGGGCCGTCATTGACCTTACCTACAATCACCTTGACATCAGTCCTGAAATCGGGAAGAAAGATGACGGCTATTACATGTCATATATGCCCTATCCTTTTATCGGCGCTGACTCCCGCGTCCATGTCATAAGTCAGGATGACGGAGAAATATATGACATTATCGACGACACCGCGTTAGTCCGCACGAAGCGCTACCTGATGAACGTGGAAACAGAGGTTCCCATTCCACTCTCCGGCTATGTTCAGAATATTTTCATGACAGCGCCCGAAAGATACGTGTTTATGGGCAGGGAACCAAACGGCGGCAGGCAGTACGCGATGAGAGCCGACCTTGAGGCCTCAAGAATCGACACAATCCGGCAGATCGCCATATCAGCCGATTTGCAGACTTGGATGCCAAATGTCGGTGAAATGGTCTTTTCCCAAAAATGCGATCGCCTCGCTTTCGCCTACCGGCTGCATCCGATTGTGGAAGTTTTCAGCATGGACGGATCGTTGCTAAAATCCATAAGGCTCGGACAGGACACTTTTGACCGCTCAACACTCAATGAAGCCGACTTTGAAGACCTGAATCCGCTCCACGCGGTTGATCTCACCTATACATCCGATTATATCTACGCACTTTACTGGAGTTATAGATATGATGAAAGAGCCACCCGATTCCCAAGTATCATAAAAATCGACTTGGACGGCAATATCATTGAACGTTTTTCCGACATTCCCTCACCCCTCTGCCGCATCGCCGCCATCAGTGACTCCCGATTCATCGGGTGGACCGGCAACCGATTCATCCTCATCACACTCTGATCAACCCATCCCATTTCTACATTTCATACATTAATTCATCAATATTTCATGCATTAATTCTTCTACATTTCATACATTAATATTTCTACATTTCATACATTGATTCATCTACATTTCATACATTAATCTCTCTACATTTCATGCATTAATTCATCAATATTTCATACATTGATCCTTCTACATTTCATACATTGAGAATTTTTTATTATCTTTGCTTCCTGAAAAAACTCTCATTTACACTATGATAAAGCCTAAATATAAAGCAAGAATTGCCGATTCAATCCTGTCCAACAAACTAAGAGGTATGGGAGCCGTTCTTATAGAAGGGCCTAAATGGTGCGGAAAAACCACTACTGCCGAACAACAAGCCAGTAGTATCATTTACATGGATAACCCACGGTTAAGAGAAAGTAATCTTGAGGCAGTGAATATAGATCCGGAGCTTATATTGGACGGGCCTGTGCCAAGACTTATTGATGAATGGCAGATAGCTCCAAAACTATGGGATGCCGTACGCTTCACGGTAGATCATAGGGGTGAGGACGGTCAGTTTATTCTGACCGGCTCGGCGGTTCCTCTCATCGGCAAAGAAGAACTGATGCGAACCCACACAGGTACCGGGAGAATATGCCGAATGAAAATGCGGACAATGAGTCTGTGGGAATCCGGCGACTCCTCCGGTAAAATCAGTCTGGCTTCTTTATTCGCCGGCAAAAAACAATCTGCCGCTTGTGCGACGGACCTTGAACAGATAGCATACCTTTCATGCCGAGGAGGATGGCCAAGAACATTATTTCAGGAGGCAGACATATCATTAGAAAGAGCTACCGATTATTTGGATGCTGTAATTCATTCCGATGTAAACAGAGTTGACGGCTCAATAAAAAATCCGGAAAGAGTAGCCAGATTATTACGATCATTCGCACGACACATTGGGACATCGGCCCCATTATCCTCAATCAGCTCCGATTTGTCAAGCAATGAGAACAGCACCTTTGACGTTCGCACAGTACAAGCATATATCAATGCCCTCAAACTAATTTTCGTAATCGAAGATATGCCGGCATGGAACCCCAATCTAAGGAGCAAAGCAGCTATACGAACAAGTGATACAAGATATTTTGTCGATCCATCAATAGCTACAGCTGCTCTCGGCATTGGGCCAAAAGACCTCCTATCCGACCTGAAGACATTCGGATTTATTTTTGAGAATCTATGTGTAAGAGATTTGCGTGTCTATGCTGATGCCTTGAATGGAAATGTGTATCATTACAGAGACAGTCTTGGTCTGGAATGCGATACAGTCATACATCTGCGCAATGGCCAATATGGTCTGATAGAGATTAAGCTGGGTGGAGACAAACTCATACAGGAAGGGGCTGCCAATCTGCTCAAATTACGCGACAAAATTGATACTGACAAGATGGCATCGCCTTGCTTTATGATGGTTCTGACCGCAGTCGGAGATTTTGCATATCAACGTAAAGATGGAGTTTATGTAGTACCGGCAACATGCCTTAAAGACTAAACAGGATGGACTTTCATTCTGTGATCAGCTGATTTCGAGGAGGGCCGGATTGGAGGATTTGATTCTGCCGGGAAGTTTCTTCACGACTTCGCGGTAACTGTGGCGGATAAGTGACTTTATGAAGTCTGTCGTCAGGGACCCGTGGAGACTATGCTGGTTCCAGTAGCGTTTGTTCCAGTGCCATGCGGGTTCAATCTCGCGATATCTTTCCCGAAGCTCGACCGCATAGGCCGGGTCGCATTTCAACACGAGGGATTCCGAACGCTCCAACGCTATACATGCGAAAATTTTTCCGCAAACCCGCAGAAGAAGATATTCTTCTCCAAAAGCCATGACCTCCGAAGTCATCGGCAATGACAGGCAATATTCTCGGATCTCTTCGATATTCATAATCGCGCCCTCTGAAAACTATTGCAAAGATACCTATCATCGCGCCAAAATCAAAACACAGTGCATAGAAAAAGGAGCATACCGCTGAAGGGATGCTCCTTTCTGTTTTATTTCAATCGTTCGGCTGATTATTTGATGATGCTGCCGAGGTTGAAGTTAGCGAATTCGAGGTCGTTGAGGGCCATGTTTGCAAGAGCGTTGTCAAGCTTGATAGCCTTGTCGAGGTTGGTTGTAACCATTGATGCGTTGTTAGTACGTGCGCCGAGGATAGCGGTCAGGTAGTAAGTTGTAGCATCGGGGTTGGCGATAGCGCCGAGAGTGTTCTTGGCAGCTGCATAGTTCTTGGTCAGGATCTGAGCGAGAGCGGCGTTGTTGCTCTTGCTTGAGCCGAAAGCCTTGACGGCGGCGGCATTGTCGCCCTGAGTCAGATAATATACGCCGAGAGCGTCACCGAGGCCTTCGAGACCGGCAGCGTTGCTGAAGCTGCGGTTAGCGCCGTTAAAGTCTTTGTTCACGAGCTGAACGAGACCCTGGTTCATGGCTACTTCTGAGCTGTTGGGAGCAAGACGGGCAGCCTTGTTGAGGTTAGCGATGGCTGAAGCGTAGTCCTTGTTGATGAACTGGGCTTTGCCGAGGTTGTTGAATCCGCGGAAATCGTTGGGATAGATGCGGGTTGCCTGCTCGTAGATCTGAGCCTTGCGGTTGTTGTCGTCGGTCAGAGTGGCGGCAAGCTCGTCAACGGTGAGAGACTTGGGATCGTTCTGTGCGAGACGTGCGAGTTCCTCGTCGCTCTTGCCGATAGTGTTGATCGAAGCGGTGATGTGGCTTCTGCGGAGCTGGGGAAGGATCTGATCAGCGAGAGTCTCGAACACTGCTGCGAGGTTGCGGATTTCCTTTTCGCGGACTTCAGGATCTTTCACGTTGGAAAGAACGCTGAGGATGAGGTCCTTGTCCTGGATGTTGCTTGCTGCTACGAGCTGCTGGAAACCGTCCCAGTCTTCAGCTGTGAACTGTTTTGTGAGTTCGCCGAATTCAGTGATTTTATCTTTCTTGAGCTGACCTTCGAGATAAGCGGTAGTGTTCTTTTCGCGGTTCTCGGCAAGACGCTGGTTGAAATCGTAGGCACCTTCGGGAGATGCGTAAGAAGAAATGTTGATTTCCTCGATCTCCTGGTTGGGAGCTGCGGCTGCGCTGCGGAGAGTCTCGTTGAGGTCAACGACGCCCTGAGAATCGAGCTCACCCTTGCGGATGTTGGCCTGATTGATGAGGAAGCGGATGTCTGCGGTATATTTGTCGTTGATCACGCGCTGGAACTTGTCGGCTGCGGTTGCGGGATTGACTGTTCCTGCATCGGCGAGAGCGGCAGTTGCGATGATGCCGTTGGCCACCTTAACCTGGGGAAGCACATACTGCTTGTTGCCCTGCTGAACGTTGAATGTCAGGAAGAGCTCGCTCTTCTGCATGTCAGGATTGTAAAGATAGTTTACGGGAATCGTAACCGTACCGCCGTTGTTGAAGTTTACGACAGGGTTATTTCCGCGCACCTTCTCGCCCTGATAGGTGACGGGAGTGGCGGCAGTCTGCTGACCTCCATAGACAAGCACCGGAGTGATGGTCACCGAAGCGTTCTTTTTGAAGAACTTGGCGGGAATGTTACCGGTAACGGTAGCCGGAACGGTCTGACCTACTACTTCAAGTGGATTGGGATTGGTGTTGAAATATTCAGATTTAAACTGACCCATCTTTCCGTTACATCCGGAAAGAAGCACCAATCCTCCAATAGCTAATGATGAATAAAGAATTCTTTTCATAATGAAATTTAGTATTGAGTATTGAATTTTTCTGTCAATGGAGGTTAAAGATTCAACTTGAAAATGATTATTTGCAAAATTACATCATTTTTCTGAATTAACTGTTTATTTTCCAATCTTTATTTTCACATTTTTCCAATTTGGACGCAATCAGCGACACAATCCTTGATTTACGGGCCGATATGCTTTCTGACCATCAACCGGTAAAATGGCGCGAAACCTTCAATTAAAACTATTTAACAAATTGCATTTTGTACTGATTCAGCCCTTTTTGCTTTCCATAATCAACCTCGAATGCCAAAACTGCCCGCGTAAAGAAACAAAATAGCGGCTCAAGGATTTCTATTTTCCATAATATGTTGTAAAACATATTATTAGACTATTGCATTTTCTTTTGAAATGCTTTATCTTTGCATGTACCATTAACAACAGCTCATCAAAAACGCTTTTTCGTAATAAATAAAGACATTAGACATTTATAATACATCCACTGACGTTAAGTACTATGTGTAAATCCCCAAAGGAGGCTCGTGAGAGCGTCCTTTGCTGTTTTTAGGGCGTAAGCACCCAGACTTATTTGTCAAATTCGACTTATCAATGCGGTTGAGTTAAGAAACCTATGTCATGTTTTCCCACTCGGAGCCCGTCAGGGCGTGCTGAAAGTAACCGGCCATGGAGCGTAGCGGAGTGGTCGGATAGGCATGATTAATAATAATTGAGTCGCGGAGGGACGATTCTGTGGTACAGGACATTGCATCGATCACTGAGGCATCCCTCCGGGACGCCGAGACTTGGTGCGGACTCTTTCCGGTCACTCCGCTTCGCTCCATAACCGGTAAAACACGGTGCGCCCTGAAGGGTTCATCAATAAAGCCTGTTGACATTAACTCAACCGCATTGATTTGTCAAATTCGTCTTAAATTAGCCTCACTCATGCATTCATACAACGATTTTCCGGGTTCAGACGTTAGATAATTGGAAATAATCACTATTTTTGCGCTCGTAATCTAACAGCCTATGAAGTTGATTGAAATTAATCTGCAACGTATTTTTGATCTTTGCCGTCTTCACAAGGTCAAGACATTAGCAGTCTTTGGATCTATATTAACCGATAGGTTCAACGATAACAGCGACGTGGATCTTCTTGTAGATTTTGAACAGATTGACCATAATAAATTTGATTATGTAAGCAATTATTTCGATTTACGCGATTCATTGGAACAATTATTTAATCGCAAAGTGGATTTAATTGAAGAAAAAGGCCTACGTAACAAATATTTCATTGCAAATGTCAACCGCACAAAACAGATGATCTATGGCTGATGAAAAGATAATGACCTATCTCCAAGACGTTCTGGATGCCATCAATGATTTGCAAAGCTGTTTTGTCGGCTTTCCCAACAGATATGACCTGTTTGAAAAAGACATCATGCGTAAATGCGTAGTAGAAAGAAAGGTTGAAATAATGGGAGAAGCCATAAACCGAATCAAAAAGACAGATTCATCCGTTGTGATTCCAAATGCGAGAGCGATCATCGACACTCGCAACCGAATCATACACGCTTACGACAACGTGCAGCCTGAATTTTTATGGAGTCTGGTATTACGGCATATACCGGAACTTAAAAAAGATATTGAACGAATTCTTGACGAATTCGAGAACCGTAACGACCACATAGAATAAGAGCTTGTTTCATAATAAATATTAACGACAGGGCTGTCAGTGGTCGAGTATATTTTCGTTTGCGATGAGGTCGTTATGGGGTGCCATAGGAGCTTGTTCATGTAGGCGTAGTTTCGCATTTCTTGGCCGCTTTTCGTCCTGTTCCTCAGTCATGCATATCAAATACACTCCTTCGTCATATAACGAAAAGCTGCGCAAACTATGCGACCCTGTCGTCAACATTTATTATAAAACAGGCTCTAAGCCTTCCGTCTCGGAATGGTCAGAGGAGATGGCGGAGATATTCGAGGGGATGGTAGAGGAGCATGCGCGGGCCGGAGTAGCGCATGACCCGGCGGATGCGCTCGCGCATTTCAGGCCGATAACAATGTATGGTGCATTTGCGGCATGATGATTTCCGCTCGCCGAAAGGACAGTGACGCAACCGGGCGGCCGCATAATCGATGAGGGCGGCACACTCCGGGCATAACTCCCGGTTCCCTTCTTTCCGACGGCAGTACAGACGTACCATCAGACCGACAATTCTCGTTTCTTTATCTATCCGTGACATATTCTCGACAAAGTTAGTCATTTTTCGGTGATTCAGACAATTTGGACCGTAATGGATATGGCAATATGGAATAATTACACTATCTTTGCGGTTTCTTATCGAAAACACAATTCCAACATTTCTTTCAGATTATGAAATACATCTTGATTCTCACTGCTTTCCTCCTTATGGTCCTGACGGGATGCGGCAGTAAATCGAAACAGGATTCAATAACATTCTCCCCTGACACCATCATTGCGGAGACGTCGCCTTCACTCGACACCGCGACCGCACTTCCCGATGAAGAACCGGCCCCTCCGGTTGTGAAAAAAACATCGATTCTCTGGCCACTGCGACGGAAGCCCTCGAATTCATGATGAATTCCGGCGACTGGGATAAATATAAGGAAGGTATAATTCCGTCCGTGCTCGAGCAGAATGTCGATTACGGACGCCGACTGATCAACAATCGCTTCGAGCATTTCATAATCGTTGACAAGCAGTCGATGCACGTTATCCTCTACGACAAGTACGGCCGTGAGGTCAAAAGCTATCTCATGGCATGCTCCCGCCGTTACGGCACCAAACACCAGCGCCGCGACAACCGCACGCCCGAAGGCTTCTTCACCGCCGGAAGCACCTACGATTCAACCGACTGGCTCTATACTGACGACGACGGAAAGACCTCTCCCGCCAAAGGTCAGTTCGGACCGCGCTTCATCCGCGTCAAAAATCCCGTATCCTCCCAGATCGGCATACACGGCACCGCAGCACGTTATTCTCCGGGCCGACGCGCAAGCCACGGCTGCATCCGTCTGCTCAACGAACACATACTCGACCTTGTGGAATATGTCCACGCAGGCATGCCGATCATCGTAAACCCCTCCGATCGCGATCAGCAGGTGAACCGCGAGGAAGGATATGACGACATTGTGCAGCTCAAGATTGGCAAACCAATCCACGTGACAGCCCGCGAGGAAGAGAAGAAAGACTCGACAGCCTCGACAAAAGCCGATTCGGCAGCCGTGAATACGGAAATCAGCAACGACACCGTTCCGACTGCAGACGAACCCGCTGACAAACCCTCCCCGTCACAACCGGAGGAGCCCGAAACTACGGACGACACCGAAGAGTGAACGGCTTCAGGTTATGAACAAGGCCAACAGTATTCTGCTGAAAACCATGCTCCCGGTGATCATCGGCGCCGGAGTGGTAGTCTGGCTCTTCTGCCGGGAATTCAGCGTTGAGCAGTGGGAATCGATCCCCTGGACCATGCGCACTTTCGCAGCTCTGCTGCTGGCGCTTCTCTGCGTGACCGGTCGTGAGTGGGGCATGATGTGGCGATTCCGGTCCCTGACCGACCGCGCCCTCTCATGGCGCCAGTCGCTGAAAGTCACCATGCAGTGTGAATTCACCTCGGCGATAACCCCGACCACTGCCGGCGGCTCTGCTCTGAGCATGGTGTTTCTTCAGCGCCAGGGCATAAAACTCGGACGCGCCACCATCATAACCATGATAGTGCTGATGCTCGATGAGCTTTTCCTCGTCGTGGCCTGCCCCATAATCTTCCTTCTCTTTCCGGGAGGTGAGATTTTCGGCTTCGATCCGGGCGCTTTCTCCACCGGCGTGCGTGTGGCATTCTGGATTGTCTATGGCGGCGTTTGCGCCGTCACCCTGTTTCTTTTCATGGGCGCGTTCATATTCCCGCGCAACATAGCCCGCTTCCTGTCGCGGCTCTTCTCTCTACGCCTTCTGCGCCGCTGGCAGTCGAACGTGGTTGAGCTCGGCGAGACAATGGTCAGCGCCGGCGCCGATCTGCGCACTCGTTCATTCTCGTGGTGGGCCGAAGCCATGGGAGCCACCGCTCTGACCTGGATCAGCCGCTATCTCGTCGTCAACGCCCTTTTCTGGGGATTTTCCGCTCTTGCTCCGCAAGGCATTGTGTTCGCCCGTCAGTTCGTTGTCTGGACACTCCTGACCATCAGCCCCACTCCGGGCGGAAGCGGACTGAGCGAATGGCTCTTCACCAACTATTACGGCGACCTGATCAGCGACGCGTCGATGGTTCTTGTCATCGCCATTCTCTGGCGCCTCCTGACCTATTATGTCTATCTCGCCGTGGGCGTAATAAGACTTCCGGCGTGGTTGCGCCGGAAGTAATCGGTTTTAGCCCGCGATGTGACGATTTTTTATTCAGGCTTGCGGATGCGCTCGATTCCGAGACGGATGCGGCGCACAGTCTCCTCCAGGCCCATGAGTTCGGTGATGTCAAACATGTGAGGACCCTTGCACTCGCCGACAACCGTCAGGCGGAAGGCGTTCATCACGTTTCCGAGATGATAGCCCTTGTCGGCGATCCAGCCCAGCACGATAGGTTCAGCCGTGGCCGCGCTGAAATCAGGCAGTCCTTCCAGCACCTCGATGAGTTCGCCCATGATGCGCGGCATATCGTCGCTCCAACGCTTGCGAACCGCCTTCTCCTCGTAGCTCTCCGGCTCGACGAAGAAGAAGCGCGCCTGCTGCCAGAGATCGCTGACGAAATTGGCGCGATCCTTCACCATGGCTACGGCGCGGGTTATGTATTCGTCGGAGAACGCCTCGGGATCAACGCCGTTCGCCTTCATGACCGGCTTGAACATCTGAGCGAGTTCTTCGGCGGGAATCATCTGCAGATACTTGTGGTTGAACCATTTTCCCTTCTCGAAATCGAAACGTGCTCCCGCGCGCGAACAGTGATCGAGCGAGAATTTCGCTATCAGTTCCTCCATCGACATGATCTCGGTGTCATCGCCCGGATTCCAGCCCAGAAGCGCCAGGAAGTTCACGACAGCCTCAGGCAGATAGCCACGTTCGCGATAGCCCGAGGAGATCTCGCCGCTCTTGGGGTCA
>ERZ779851.2066-NODE-2066-length-16082-cov-4.044425_pt1 | contig 16082 bp, 15 predicted proteins | sample MGYA00511094_ERZ779851 | MGnify/ENA primary metagenome ERZ779851 (study PRJEB29588, sample SAMEA2155512) | human gut metagenome | biome: human gut; feature: human-associated habitat; material: faeces | place: Denmark | collected 2008/2010 ...
TAGCTCAGTTGGTAGAGCAAAGGACTGAAAATCCTTGTGTCACTGGTTCGATTCCAGTCGGAGGCACCAGGTAAATGCGGGAGTGGCTCAGTGGTAGAGCGTCACCTTGCCAAGGTGAACGTCGCGAGTTCGAATCTCGTCTTCCGCTCCAAAAATACAAAAGAGACGCGTCCTAAAAGGTGCGTCACTTTTGTTATAAGGCGCCATGGCCAAGCGGTAAGGCAAAGGTCTGCAACACCTATATCCCCGGTTCGATTCCGGGTGGCGCCTCCAAAAAATCGACAAGTACGGTCAGTGCTTGTCGATTTTTACTTTTTACCTATTCGCTATTCACTGCGATTTCGTATTGCCGATTTTTTGGGAAGTAATAGTGAAGAAGTGTGATTTCACGGGTGCGCGCTTGAGACAACCCTCCCTGAATTTTCTTTTAAGAAAATTCTTCCGTCTCGCTGTGGCTCTCCTCACACCTCGGTTCTGACAGCCCGGTTGGCTGTCATTCATTGCCTCGGCGCCGCTTCGCTCCCCTTACACAGGGAGGGCTTTAAATTTACGCTAAGGTTTTGACTGAGTGATTTTACCTTGCCAAAGGTTCGTCGTAAACGCCTAAGCATACATTGCACCACGGGCGTGCTATTTAATAAACGAAAAGCCGAGGACGAGGACGCCCAAAACGACTAAGATTACGCCGGTCGCACGGTTTAGGGCCTTCGCGCTCGCACGGTTGGCGATTCCCGCGGCGATACGCGCCCAGATGAACGTGAAGACGACGCAGAGCGCTAAAGGCAGCGCCTCCGGCGCGCCGCCGATGGCAAAGTGCGAGACCGAGCCGGTGAGAGCCGTGAACGTCATGATAAAAACGCTCGTGCCGACCGCGGTCTTAAGCTCGTAGCCTAAAACGCTCGTCAAAAGAAGGAGCATCATCATTCCTCCGCCGGCGCCGATGAAGCCGCAGATGACCCCGACCAAAGCGCCGCACACGGCGGACTTTAGCGCCCTGTTCGAGGTTTTAGCCATGTCGGCCTTGGTCGTCATGACCGGGCGGACGATGAATTTTATGCCTAAAAGCAGCGTCATAAATACCGAGAAATTGCCCATCGCCACAGACGGGACGAGGCTTGAAACGTAGCTCCCGACGACGGTGAAGACGAGCACCGAAAGCATCATCACGAGCCCGTTTTTAATGTCCAGATTTTTGTTTTTGCCGTAGGTGTAGGCCGAGACGGCACTCGCCAAAACGTCCGACGCTAAGGCGATGCCGACCGCGGTGTACGGCTCGATGTTTAAGAATGTGACGAGCATCGGCGTGATGACGGCCGCCGCGCTCATGCCGGCAAAGCCCGTGCCGAGCCCGGCGCCTGCGCCGGCGAGAAAGCAGATAATGAATGTCAGCATGTCAAGTCCTCCAGATTTTGTGCAATTTTTTTGTTAAGCCGCGAAAATTCCGCGCGCTCAGAGTCTGAAAAGCCGTGAAAAAGCAGAGCGGCGAATTTTTCCTGCATCGCCCGGCCGGCTTCGACGGCCTCGTGCGAGGGGGGAAGCAGGCGAAGGTGCGCGCTTTTTTTGTTGCCGTCCTCATAGTACGGCTCGATGAATCCGCGCTCCGTCAGGCCTTTGACGGCAAGGGAGACGTGCGATTTGGCGATCTTGCGCGTTTTCGCGATCTGGGCGGCGGTGTCGCGCCCGGGGTTGTTCGCGAGAAAAAGGAGAATGTCCGCCTCCGCCGCGGTGAGGGAAAAGCGCTCCGTCACCGTGCTTCTGAAAAGGGCATAGCGCTTTTCGAGCGAGGAGATGAACGACCAGAATTCGTTTAGTGTCATTTTTTTGTCCTCCGTGAATTATTGTTCAAAACCGAACGATATTATTATAGTTCAATTTTGAACAAATGTCAAGAGGAATTTTGCAGGGGTGTGGGAGGATAACCCCTCATCCGGCAAACCACCATCCCAAGAGGGAAGGCTTTAAATTGCGCACCCGCCACGCAAATGCGTCTATTGAAAACAGCGGCTGAAAACACATTGCCAAAGAAGACCAAAAAATATATTGATATCACAAAAAAACGGTGATATAATATAGAAAGAACACGCGCCGGGATATGCGGATAACAGACGCACGGCGACGAAGGGAGAAAAAGAAAATGACCTTACCGGAATATTTTGACTATATTAAGGACAAAAACGTCGGATTTCTCGGGCTCGGGCGCAGTAACATGCCGCTCATCCGCCTTCTGGCCGGGAAAAATGTGAAGATCACCGTGCGCGACAGGAAGGAAAAAGCCGCCCTCGGCGACTATCTGCCCGAGCTTGACGCGCTCGGCGTTCGCCTCATCTCCGGCGGCGATTACTTAGACGGCGTGAAAGAGCACGACGTGATATATAAGACACCGGCCATCCGCCCCGACCTTCCCGAGCTTGAAGAGGCGAGGGAAAGCGGCACGCTCATCACCAGCGAGATGGAGCTTTTCTTTGCGCTTTGCCCGTGCAAGGTCTTCGCGGTGACGGGGTCCGACGGGAAGACGACGACGACCACCCTCATCTATGAAATGCTGAAAAAAGAGGGCTACACCTGCCACCTCGGCGGCAACATCGGCCGCCCTTTAATCGGCGACATCGAAAAGATCCGCCCGGACGATATGGCGGTCGTCGAGCTTTCGAGCTTTCAGCTTTTTAATATGACCGCGTCGCCATATGCGGCTCTCATCACCAATATTTCGGAAAACCACTTAGACTGGCATAAGGACTTCGGCGAGTACATCGAAGCGAAGAAAAACATCTTCAAAAACCAGAGCGATGACTCCGTGCTCGTGTTAAACTACGACAACGCCTACACGCGCGAGATGGAGAAGGAGGCAAAAAGCCGCGTCCGCTTCTTCTCGCTTTCCGAGTGCACGTCCGGCGCATATTTAAAGGAAGGAAAAATTTATTTTGACGGAAAGTTCATCATGGATAAGTCGGACATTATCCTTCCCGGAATCCACAACACGGCAAACTATCTGGCCGCGATCAGCGCCGTGCGCGACTTCGTTTCCGATGAGACGGTAAAGACCACCGCGCGCACGTTCGGCGGCGTGGAGCACAGGATCGAATTCGTCCGCGAAAAGGACGGCGTGTCTTACTATAACGACTCCATCGGCTCGACCCCGGCGCGCACGATCGCGACGGTTTCGGCCTTCCCCGACAAGGTGATTTTAATCGCCGGCGGATATGACAAGCACTTAAATTATGCCGAGCTCGGCCGCGTAATCGCCGAGCGCGTGAAGTTTTTGGTTCTGATCGGCGCGACGAGCGACAAGATCGAGACGGCCGCGCGGGAAGCCGGCTTTACAAACATCGTGCGCGCGCACAGCTTCGAGGGCGCGGTTTTGGCCGCGCGTGACGCAGCGCTCCCCGGCGACAAGGTGGTGCTCTCCCCGGCATCGGCAAGCTTTGATATGTTCCGCGACTTTGCCGAGCGCGGAAAAACATTTAAAAATATAGTGAACGGTTTGTGATAAAATGAAGACGGTAGAAATTCTTGAAAAATTAGTGTCCGTCCCCGGCGTGTCCGGCTTTGAGGACGCGGTGGGCGATGAGTTTTTGTCTCTCATCGCTCCGTTTGCCGACGAGTGCAAAAAAGGGGTCAAGACGGCCGTTGCCCGGAAAAAAGGCAACGGCAAAAAGCTTTTGATCGAGGCGCATTCGGACGAGGTCGGCCTCATGATAACCGAGACCGAGGGCGGATTTCTGCGCTTTCGCCCGGTCGGCGGAGTCGACTGCAAGATCCTTCCCGGCGCGCTGGTTTATGTGAACGGCATTCCCGGAGTTATCGGTGCGAAGCCGCCTCACCTTCAGGAAAAGGACGAGGACAGGGCCCTTAAATGCGAGAATATGGCGATTGATACCGGGCTTTCGGATGTGTCCGGCCTCATCGCCCCGGGGGACGTTGCGGTCTTCTCATCTCCGTTCTTAAAAATGGGCGGAGCAGTCTCGGCGCGGTGCCTTGATAACCGCGCATGCCTTGCGGCCGTCGTCCGCGCGGCAGAAATGATCTCCTCCTCGCCTTACGACATTTACTTTGCGGCGACCGGGGGCGAGGAAAAGGGAATGCGCGGCGCGAAGGCGCTCGGCTTCTGCCCCGACATTTCGCTGAGTCTGGATGTGACGTTCGCCTCCCACACGGGATCGGAGATCGGCACGTTCCCGATCGAGAGGCCGACGCTTTGCATGAGCCCGAGCCTCTCGCGCGATCTGACCGATCACCTGTCCGAGTGCGCGGACGGGGCCGGAGTTCCCGTCACGACCGAGGTTGCGGGCGGCTCGTCCGGCACGAACGCATGGGCGATCGCCTCATCGTGCCCGAACGCGAAGACGGCGCTCATCAGCGTGCCGGTAAAATATATGCATTCGACTCTCGAGGTTGCGGATATAAACTGCATCGACTCAGCGGCAAAGATAATTGCCGAATTTGCCGAAAGGGGGGACTTTTAATTGATCTCGGAGCTTACTGCCCTTCACGGCGTGTCCGGCGACATCGCCGAAGTGAGGGACTACATCGTAAAAAAGCTTAACTGCCCTTACGAGATCGACTCTAAGGGCAACATCATCTGCCACAAAGAGGGGAAGGGAAAGCGCGTCATGGTGTGCGCGCATATGGACGAGGTCGGCTTCATCGTGACCGGCGTCACCGAGGCCGGGGACTTGAAGTTCGCCTCGGTCGGCGGCATCGACCCGCGCGTGATGATCTCAAAGGCCGTGCGGTTCAAAAACGGAATCGCCGGCGTTATCGGCTATAAGGCGATCCACCTACAGAGCAAGGCCGAGCGCGCCGCAGAGCCGGGCGAGGACGAATTATACATCGACATCGGCGCGAAAAACAGGGACGACGCGCTCGGTAAAGTCAAAATCGGCGACACGGCGTGCTTCGTCGGCGACTATGTAAAAATGGGCGAAAACCGTTTTGCGGCAAAGGCTATCGACGACAGAGCCGGCTGCGAGTGTCTTTTAAGGCTCACCGAAAAGGAGTTTGACGTTGATTTTTACGCCGTTTTTTCGGACTGTGAGGAGATCGGCGGACTCGGCGCTCTTGCCGCAGCGGAATCCATCCGCCCGGACATCGCGCTCGTTTTGGAGGGGACGACCTGCTCCGACATTCCGGGAACGTGTGAGACGGACACCGTCACCCATTTGGGCGGCGGCGCGGTCATCCCGGTTCGCGACCGGTCGATGACGGCGGACAGGACGCTCACCGCGCTTCTTAAAAAGACGGCCGAGGAGGAAAACATTCCCTGGCAGTACAAGAGGACGACCGCCGGGGGCACGGACGGCGGCGTTATCCACCTCTGTGCCGGCGGAATCAGGACGGCGGTTTTGGCCGTTCCCGTGCGCTACATTCACAGCGCGTACTCCGTGGCGGACACGCGCGATTTTGAGGCGATGTGCCGCCTTGCCGAAAAATTTTTAGAAAGGGCGGGCGAGGAGCTTTGAAGATAATAAAAGAGCTTTCGGAGGCATTTTCGCCGTCCGGATTTGAGGATGCGGCAGGTAGCATTATCGCCGCCGAAATGGAAAAAGCGGGCTTTACCGTCTCGACGGACGTTTTGGGGAGCGTGCTCTGCCATAAAGAGGGCACGGGCAAAAAGCTCCTTTTAACCGCGTTTTTTGACGAGCCGGGCTTCATCGTGACCGACGCAGAGGAGGACGGAACGCTTTGCCTTCGCCCGACCGGGGGCGAGAGCGTGGACGGCGACGTCCGCGTAGTGACAGAGTCCGGCAGAGTCGGCACGTTAAAAAAAGAGGGCAACAAATTCACCGCCTTCATCGGCGAGGGAACTAAAGAGGCCGCTCTTATCACCGCGCCGATCGGCTCGTACCTTGTGTTTTATTCAGCTCTTAAAGAGGGTGAGGTTTTGGAGGGCAAGGCCCTTTCCTCACGCTCCGGTGCGGCGGCGCTGATCGCGGCGGTAAAAAAGATCAAGACAGAGCGCGACCTTTATGTGCTCTTTGCCTCACAGCATCTGTCGGGCTCGCGGGGAGCTTTCTCCGCTTCGGGAACTCTTTCGCCGGACGAGGTCATCGCGGTCGGAAGCGTTAAGGGGAGCGGAGTTTACATCTCTGCCATGGACAAAAGATTCATCGCCGATAAGTGCGTGAGAGACGAACTTATAAAGCTCGCGCCGGGCGCTAAAGTCAGCGTTTCGGACACTGTGGATTCGGACGCGTGGGCCTTTCCCGCGGCGATGACCGGAGCTGTCTTAATAGGCGCGGAGAATATGGGCACGCCGAGCGAGAAGGTCAGCGCCTCCGACATAAATGCGGCGGCCGAGCTTATCAAAAAATATGCCGAAAGGGGCTAAACTATGGACTACATTGCAAGAGCTGTCTCGGCAGACGGCTTTTTAAGAATTTACGCGTGCCGGACGACGGACACCGTCGCCGAGGCGGCGCGCATACATGATTTGAGCGCGACTGCGGCCGCGGCGCTGGGCAGGACCCTCACCGCGGCGGCCATGATGGGCGCGATGATAAAGGATGAGGGCACCTCCGTCACGATAAAGATCGACGGGGGAGGGCCGATAGGCTCGATTCTCGCGGTGACTGATAACACCTCGATGGTGCGCGGCTATGTCGACAATCCCCATGCGGACGCGCCGAGCCGTGCCGACGGGCATCTTAATGTCGGCGCAATAGTCGGGACGGACGGATTTTTGACCGTCACGCGCGACTACGGATTAAAAGAGCCTTACTCGGGCTCTGTCCCCCTCGTCACGGGCGAGATAGGGGACGATATAACCGCCTATTTCGCGGCGAGCGAGCAGACGCCGTCCGCCGTCGGGCTGGGTGTGCTTGTCGATACCGATCTTTCGGTCAAGTGCGCGGGCGGATTCATCGTTCAGCTCATGCCCGGCGCGACCGAGGCGCACATCGCCGATGTTGAGAAGGCGATCGCAAACTTTTCGTCGGTGACGGACGCGCTTTCGGAGGGCAAAACGCCCGAGCAGATCGCCGAGTCGCTCGTCACGGATCAAACGCTCTTTTTCTATGAGAACATAAAGACCGCGTATTTTTGCCCGTGCTCGAAGGAGCGTATGGCGCGCGCGTTGATTTCGCTCGGCAAAAAGGAGCTTGAGGCGATCAAAAACGAGGATCACGGAGCGGAGCTTACGTGCCATTTCTGCAACAACCGCTATAAGTTTTCGGAGGATGAGATAGAAGAGCTCTTAAAGAGCGCTGTTGTAAAATGACGAGAGGTCGTCCTCTGTGTAGTCGCGGCTCTCCATTGAGGCAAAGCGGCCTTTAGGCTTGTCTTTTTCACCGGCGCTTTTTCTAAGGAGCAGCTCCTCGAATTTATCGCCGAATATGTAGCTCGGAGTCAGAAGATATGAGTATTTCGTGTCTTTCCACTCCGAGTTTAATTTTTCCGTCACGCTCTTAAGCTCGTCGGGCTTAAAGCCCTTTTCGAGCGTTTTTGTAATTAAAGCCTTCGGCGTTTCTCTGTCGCGGAAGCGAAGATGAGTCACTTTCTCGAAGTGATCTAAAATCGCGTCAGCGTCCCCCGATTCGGTTTTAGGGTTTAGGGTTTGAGGTTTAGGGTTTAGGGTTTGAGGTTTAAGGTTTAAGGGCGAACTTTCACGGTGCTTGGTTGGTGCTTTCACCAAACTTTCACAGTGCTTGTCCGGTGCTTTGCTCAAAACGGCCTTTTTATCGGGGTTCGGAGGGGGTATCTCGCTCGCCGCTTCCTTCATATTCGGGTGCTGGTGATAGGTGAACCTCGGAATGTCGATGTATTTTTTGCCCTCGGCCTCGTACCGGGTGATGAATCCGTTCTCGTGAAGGAGGGAGAGTAGCGAGTCAACGTCGCAGTCGTCAAAGGGAAGTATCTCGGCCTTTATCCGAAGCGGCCTGTCTTGGAGCCTCCCCTCGCGGTCGGCTAAGCACCACAGCCCTGAAAACAGAAGTCTTGCCAGCGGATTTAGCGAACCTAAGATGTCGTTTTTAAAGAAGTTCGGTTTTAAATTTCGTGTACGCATGTGTTTCTCCTTTCGCGCGGAACTCCGCGCGTTTTTTTATTATATTTTATAATAAAATAAGAGTCGATTGTAAGTCCCTATACGCCAAAAGTGTGACAGAATCGTAGGCGTCGGCGTTTACGGCGACCCGAGGGTGTGAAAAAATCCCTCAGTCATTTTCTTCGAAAATGCCGGCTCCCCCTGGGGAAGCTGTTAAATGCTCTGTCCAAACCTTAGCGGAGGTTTAAGGCTTCCCCCAAGGGGGAAGGCTTTAAAAGCACTGTCCCGCCGCACAGCGTTGCGCCCTGTGAATGTCAATTTAATTAAAAATTACCACGGAAGTATTTACTTATTAACAAAAATATGGTATGATTAAGTCGAAATTATAAAAGAACCGGGAGGCGGAAAAATGAACATAGCCATATGCGACGACGAAGAGGGGCACATCAACTCGCTTGAAAAGAGCCTTTTTAAGATTGCCGGCGGCCGGGGCGTAAAGATAGAGTGCGACGCATACCACAGCGGCGAAAAGCTGATCGCGGCATACCGGCACGGTGCGGAAAAATACGACGTTATCTTTATGGATATGGAGATGGCCTCGCTTTCCGGAATTGAGACGGCAAACGCGATCCGCGAAAACGACGAATACGTGATCATCGTGTTCGTGACGAGCCACACGGAGTATATGAGGGAGAGCTTTGTCTGCTCGCCGTTCCGCTTTCTCGTAAAGCCCGTTGACGAATCGGAGCTTGAAACCGTGTTTTCGGACATTTGCAAAAAGCTCTCCAAAAAGAAAAAAGTGCTGACGCTGACCGAAAACAAGGCGATAGTAAGGCTTAAGTGCGAGGACATAATATGTTGCGAAAGCCGCGACCACACGGTGCACATTTACACCGCGGACGGCGAGTATAAAATATACAAAACGCTGTCCGACCTTTACAGCGAGCTTGACGGGGAGTCCTTTTTCAGGGTGCACTCGTCGTTTATCGTGAATTTCCACTATGTCAAGGCGATACGCGGCGATGAGATCGAGCTTTACCGGTGCGGCAAAAAGATCCCGGTCAGCCGGTCGTACAAAAAAGCCGTGCTCGCGCAGTTTACCGATTTTGTCGAAAGGAACCTTTACATATGACGATATATGCGGCCGCGGACTATTTCACGTGCGTGATCGAGTCCGTGATGATGTTTATGCTTTACGGAACATTTTTAAGAAAAAGGGAGAGCCTTCCCCGGTGGGTATACGCCGCCGGAGCGGCACTGCTCGCGCTTTTGATCGCGATAAGCAACAAATTTTCGGGCAACGGCATATTAAACGCCGTCGGCGTGCCGGTCTCATATTTTGCGGTCTCGTTTCTATACCGCGGAAACACGAAGACGAGGGCGGTAATATCGGTCCTTAATTTTCTTCTGACCGCGATCGTCGAGATTATGGCTCTGTATATGATCGTGCTCATCTGCCGCGTGACGGTCGCAGAGGTCGTCGGCACGCCGACATACAGGGTGCTCGGCATCATTATATCGAAGACTGTCAATATGATGATAATAAATGTGATAAGGCTCAAGTACAAGAAAAAGCAAATTATGTTCAGCGCATCGTACTGGCTTTTGTTTTTGCTGATGTTTGCGACGTCGACCGTCGCGGTGTTCCTGATCTTCGAGCTGTCATACAGCATCAGCCTTAAATATATGTACGATCTTTCGGTTCTGTGCTCCTTCGGCCTTTTGTTCAGCACGTTTTTCGCGCTGTATCTATATGAGCATCTCGCACAGCAGGCGGAAACGATATACGGCCAGAAGCAGTACGAGGAGCATTTAAGGTCGCAGATAAGGCATCTGGACGACATCGTGGCCGCACAGAGGGAGCTAAAAAAATTCAGGCACGATTTTTCGCATTGCCTGATCGGGCTCAAGGGATATATTGATGACGGTGAATATGATGAAGCGGAAAAGTATCTGGACGGGCTTTGCGAGACCTTTGCGAAAAGCAAAAAGGTGACCGATACCGGGAACACGGCGCTTGACGCGGTCATCGGAACAAAAAAGGCTATTGCCGAGGGCAAAAACATTGTGTTCAATACGAAAATTCAGATTCCGGAGTCCCTCAGAGCCGACGCGGTCGACCTGTGCGTCATATTCGGCAACGCATTGGACAACGCGATCGAGGCGGCGGAAAAAATGCCGGAGGGCGAGAGGAAGATCAGCCTCACTGTCATCTGTCAGGACGAGAGGCTGTTTTGCCGCATCACCAATTCGTCGCCGGACAGAGAGGTCACGCGCCTTGAAACCGGCAAGAAGGACAGGGGCAATCACGGCTTCGGGGTGGAAAACATCAAAGCGACGCTTGCAAAATACGGCTCCGAGCCCGAGTTTGACTATTCGGATCATGTGTTTGGCCTGAAGTTCGTCATCTTTCTTGAAAAGTGAAATTTTCTGCCGATTTCGCTGTTTAGTCCGCTGTTTACGTTGCAACGCGAAGATCCGGCAAATTTTGTGATAAAATGAAGTAAAGAAAGGGTGGTACTATGAAAAAGCTATGTGCGATGGCGCTGGCGGCGGTACTGGCGGTCTCGTCGGTTTTCGCCGCGGACAGGGACGAGGATTACATCAGGGAAAGCAAGGAGCACGACCCCGAGATCTGGGCGCTGGTCGACGGGGAGACAGTCATTCGCGGCGAGTACACGAATTACAGGGCCTTGGAGAACGGCGACGAGCCGCAGACGGTCTTTTTCTGTGCGCGCGCGAAGGACTCGGACGACTGGTATATGGCCGGGTTCGAGCACGGCGTCTACAGGGGCATATATAAGAATCTGCCGCTGTTCTCCGGCGTGAAGTATTTTGATCCGGATGAGGCAAAGGCCTTCGCGAAAAAGAACGGGCTCGGTGAGGTCACGGGCGTTATGCCGATCTACCTCTCCGAGGGCGCGCATATGTACGCGTATTTTTTGACCTCGGGCGGCGAGGAATATATCATACCTTACTATATCACGGACTACTCGGAGTTTAACATTATGGACAGCGACGAGTGCAGGCTCGAGGTCGGCACGGCCTACACGGTCGATGAGTTTTGTAAGATCAGCGAGCGCGAGAGCGAGCTTCACATGGAGTACAGCCGGGAGCTCTATGAGAAAAAGAAACGGGAAACGGACTATGAATATTTCGACCCCAAGACCGGCGAGGACGTCGTCCACGAGGCGGAGACTGACGAGGTGACGGACAAAAAGACGGACGGCGCCCAAAAAGAAGATCCGGAGGAAGAACCCGAAAAGGAGCCTGAAAAAAAGCCGGAAAAAAAGGCCGAAAAAGAGCCCGAAAAGCTTAAAAATCCGGAGTTTACCGATGTTCCAAAGGGTCACTGGGCGTATGGCGATGTCACGGCGCTCGCGGCTGAGGGTGTGATCAAAGGCTATCCCGACGGGCACTTCGGGGCGGACGATCAGGTGACTTATGAACAGCTCGCGCTTTTGTTAAAGCGGCAGTTTGGCTATATGACGGACAACGCGGAGCTCACGCCGGCAAAGCGCGGCGATGTTATTGTCGCGCTGGTCAAGGCCTTGGGGGCGGACGTTTCGGGAGTCGATGAGTCGGTGACAGAGAAGTTTTCTGACGCCAAGCTTTTGCCCGAGGGCGACAGGCGGTATATCGCCTATGCGGTCGGCGAGGGGCTCGTGCTCGGCTACGGCGCAACTCTCGACCCGGGGGGAGCGGTCACGCGCGCTCAGGTCGCGGCGCTCATCAACCGCGCGAAGAATATGAAGTAAAAAAAGCTCACGGATCTTCCGTGAGCTTTTTTGTTAGCGGTGCATTAGCGTAGTCGGGGCGACCCGAGGGTGCAAAAAAACGGGATGTCGGTGACTTTTATCCCCTACGGTGCATTAGCAAAACAAGTGCAAAACTGAACCGGCGCATTTATGTGGGTGCGTGCTTGTCGGCCTCTTTCTCAGTCCCGGCCTTGCCGAGCCGGCTCCCCCTGAGGGAGCCTTTAAAATTTACTATTGACAAACGGGCGCGGGGGTGCTATAATAAAAGCAACAAACGTTGCGCAACGTATGTTGCGCTAAAATACGGAGGCAAACATGCCAAGAAAGTTTATGTTTACAAAAGAAGAGATCGTCGCCTCGGCTTTTGAGATCGTGAGAGAAGGCGGATTTTCCGCACTCACGGCGCGCTCGCTCGCCGAAAAGCTCGGCTGTTCGGCAAAGCCAATCTTCGGGCTCTTTAAGAGCATGGACGAGCTTTCGTCCGAGGTCAAAAAAATGGCCGAAGCATATTACGAGGTCTCGTGGAAAAACGCGTTCGACACGGCTTCCGGTCCGCCGTACAAGGCGAGCGGAATGGCCTATATCCGTTTCGCGGCCGAGGAAAAGGAGCTTTTTAAGATCCTCTTCATGCGCGACCGGTCGGGCGAGACCGTCGCCGATAGCCGGGAGGAGATCCGCCCGATTCTGGAATATCTTAAAAAAAGTCTCGGCATTTCAGAGGACGAGGCATGCCGCTTTCACCTTGAGATGTGGATATTCACGCACGGCATCGCCGCGATGGTGAACACGGGCTATCTGCCGCTCGACAATGAGTTTGTAAGCCGCTCGCTGACCGATGTTTTCTCGGCGCTCGCGGCAAAATATAAGGGGGAATTGCAATGAAAAAAGTTATGGCAGTAGTTATCGGCGCACTGTTGATCGCGCTCGGCGTTCTGTTCGGGCTAAAGGAGCTCGGCGTCCTTCAGGCGGACATTTCGCTTGACGGCTGGTGGACTCTGTTCCTGATCGTTCCGGGCGCCGTCGGCATTTTCACGAGCCGCGACAAGATCGGCAACATCATCGTCACGCTCATTGGCGTTTACCTGCTTTTGGCGGCGCGAGGCGTGATCGGATACGGCGATTTCCGGGGCCTTTTGGTGCCGGCGATCGTTGTGCTTTTGGGCGTGAAGGTCATCATTTCGGCGTTTTCGGGCAGAAAGAGCGAGCCGAAAAACGGCGTGGCCGAGTGCTCATCGTCGTTTGAGACGAAGGAGGAGAGCATTGGAGGCAAGGCCGTTACCGTCGCGCGCGTCAGTGCGGTGTTCGGCGGAACGAAGTGCAACCTTTCGGACACGGATTTTTCCGACGGCGGCGAGATCAACCTTTTCTGCCTGTTCGGCGGCGCGGATCTGATCGTGCCCGAAAATGTGGAGATCAAGATCAACGCGTTCTGCCTGTTTGGCGGAATTTCGGACAAACGGAATAACCCGGGCGGCGCAAAGACTGCCTCCGTCACGGTCAACGGGTTCTGTATCTTCGGCGGCGCGGACATTAAATAGAAAAAAGCCTTCCTTGTTAGGAAGGCTTTTTTGTGCGTGGGGACATAGGGGTCTCATGTCCTCGACGATTCGAGGGTGGGGGGGGAAAACATACCACTCAGAGTAAGACCCAGCTTAAAACCGCTTTTGCGGTTTTAAGAGCGTGCGGCAAGGGGGAAGGCACAGGTGCACTAACCGGAGGCATATCGCCCTTACCGGGCGGTGCGGCGAAAAACCGACGGGGAGGCGCCGAAGCGCTTTTTAAACGCCGAGGAGAACCAGTTCGCGTCCGAAAATCCGACCAGGAGCGCGATGTCCGTGACCGAAAGATCGCTCTCCGACAAAAGATCCGCCGCCTTTTTGAGGCGAAGCTCCGTGATGTATTTTTTCAGCGGAACCCCCTTATAGAGCTTGAAAAGGTGCGACACGGTCGACTCCGAGCACGAGCACGCCTCGGCCACGGTGCGAAGCGAGATGCCATCGGCAAAATGACGCTGAACGAACGAGAGCACCGAATCGAAGGTCTTGCTCCGGCTCTGGGACTCGATCGCGCTCCCGGTCATAAGCTCGAAAAGCGAGATCATGTGACACAGCGGCCTTATGAGCGTGCCGAGGCGCTTTTCGTCCTCCGCCTCGTGGCGGAGCGCCGAATCGTAGACGTTCAAAAGCTCAGCGTATTTTATATTGAAATTCGTCGATATATTTTTCATTCGCTCCATGGCCTTGCCGCGGTTGATGCCATAGCCCGAGACGCTCACGAACGTGCCCGAATCCACGAAAAAAACATATTCCTCCATTCCGGCGTGGCACATTCCGAAAAGCATTCCGTCCCGGTAGCGGTTAAAGACCTTCTGCTGACAGCGGACGCACTTGTCCCACGCGTCCGAATCGGATTTAACGAGCGCGCAGAACGGACTTTTATGAATGTTGTGCTCCAAGAGCCCGCGCACCGCGCGCCCGTGCACGGTGACGAGCAGACCGAGCGACGAAAGATATTCAATATAGTTATTGATGTCGTCAAGCAATTTGTTTTTCATGGCTTCATTATACTGCAAAATTGCAGAAAAGTAAAGATAATTTGCAGAAAAACAAATGAAAATGCATGAAAAAAGTGATATTCTAAGGCCAAGGAGGATGATCGTATGAAAAAGTTTAAATTGGAAACAGACGTTTTGGTGCTCGGCTCGGGCCCCTCGGGGTTCGCGGCGGCATACACCGCGGGCAAGGCCGGCGCCAAGGTTATCATAGTTGAGCAGAGCGGCGAGATCGGCGGAATCTCCACTTCCGGCATGATGAGCCACTGGACGGGCAGCTGCGAAAGCCCCCTCTGGTACGAAATAATAAACCGCTCGGCCGAGAGAAACGAGTTCAGGAAGGGCACGACGGCGGACATCGACCCCGAGCAGCTAAAGACGCTGTACTTAGAGATGCTCTCGGAGGCCGGTGTCAAGATCATGCTTTACACCTTCGCGGCGGACGCGATAGTAAAAAACGGCAAGGTTTTGGGCGCGAGCGTTATCAACAAAAAGGGCATGACCGACATTTACGCCAAGGTCACCGTTGACGCGACGGGCGACGGAGACATCGCCGCCGCGGCCGGAGCGGAATTTTTCAAGGGCAGAGAGTCCGACGGGAAGATGCAGCCGGCCACGCTGATGTTCAAGGTTGCCGGCGTGGACACCGACCGCGCGGCGTTCATTCCGTCGTTCGAGACGACCTACGACACCGAAAAGGGCGAGCTTCAGGCGCTCGCGAAGGAGCACATTCCCTATCCGGCCGGCCACATTCTGACCTACCGGACGACGCTTCCCGGCGTTGTCACGCTGAATATGACAAACTCCGTCGGCATCGACGGCACAGACCCCGACGACTTAACGCGCGCGACGATCGAGTGCAGAGAGCAGATGAACGCGGTCGTAGCATACCTGCGCGAATTCGTTCCGGGCTTTGAAAAGTGCTTCATCATAAGCTCCGCATCGCTCATCGGAATCCGCGAAACGCGCCATTTCAAGGGCAAATACACGCTCACCGAGGAGGACATCTTAAAGCCGGCGGAATTTTCCGACTATGTCGTTAAGGGCGCGCACTTTAACTTCGACGTGCACAACATCACGGGCTCGGGGCTCGACAAAACGGGCGTTCAGGCGCACTTTACACAGGAGAAGGGCTATAAGATCCCCTACGGCTGTATCGTTCCGGAAAAGGTGGAGGGCCTCCTCTTATCGGGAAGGAACATTTCCGGCACACACATCGCGCACTCGAATTTCAGGGCAATGCCCATCTGCGTCGGAATCGGCGCGGCGTCCGGTGCGGCGGCGGCGATCGCGGCGGCGAAGGAGCATCATGTGGAGCTGCCCGAGGTTCCCACCAAGGGTGCCATTCTGGCCGAGTTCTTCGATGCCTTTGTTGAGGACAAGCTGATCCAGCCCACCTTTATCTATGATTACCCTGTCGAGATCAGCCCACTGGCCAAGCGCAAGCCGGACGACCCCGCCTTCACCGAGCGCTTTGAGTATTTCATCGACTGCACCGAGTACGGCAACGCCTTCAGCGAGCTGAACGACCCCATCGACCAGAAGGGCCGCTTTGAGCGTCAGGTCGCCGAGCGCAAGGCCATTGAGCCCGACTGCAAGGCTCAGGTGGATTACGACTACGTCAACGCTCTGGAGTACGGCCTGCCCCCCACGGGCGGCCTGGGCTTCGGCGTGGACCGTCTGGTCATGCTGCTGACCGACAGCGCCTCCATCCGCGACGTGCTGCTGTTCCCCACGATGAAGCCGATTGAGCAGTAAAATACAAAATTAAAACGCAGATACGATGAATTTC